>OLFU01001381.1_pt1 | contig 23825 bp, 20 predicted proteins | sample 1605161 | NCBI WGS metagenome assembly OLFU01 (sample SAMEA3888914, study PRJEB22519) | human gut metagenome | biome: human gut; feature: human-associated habitat; material: faeces | place: Denmark | collected 2011
AAGGAGTGAAGTGAAAATATGGAAAAAAGTGTTCAATCCACAAAGATAATTAACCGTAATACTTCAATTGAGTTACTTCGAATCATCTCTATGATTATGATCATGTTTCACCATTTTGCTTATCATGGAAATTTTGAATGGAATTTTAATGAGGTTACACTTCCACATCTTTGGTATGATTTTATTCTCATGGGTGGGAAAGTTGGTGTAGATATTTTCGTATTGATTTCTGGATATTTTCTGATTGAAAATACAGAAAAGTTATTTCAGCCTAAAAAACTTTTGAAATTTTGGGGACAGGTTGTTTTTTATTCAATTATGACATATCTTTTATCGGTAATGTTACGATTGAATGCTTTTGAGATAAAGCAATTGATTAAAGTTTGTCTTCCTATCACGTATCCGGGTTGGTGGTTTGCAAGTACATATTTTATGTTATATTTAATACATCCGTTTTTAAATAAACTGTTGCATGGGTTGAGTAAGACAGAATATCAGTACTTGATCTTGATGATGGTTTTGTGCTGGTCAATCATACCTACGGCTACAACTCAGTTATTTGAGAGTAATTCATTATTGTGGTTTGTAACATTATATGGAATTGCAGGATATGTAAATTTGTATGGAGGTAATCAGAAACTTCAATCGAAACATTATTTTTCTCTTTATTTTATGGTGTTAATTATAACATATACAGTAAGTACGACGTTTCTTTTTCTTGGAACAAAAAAAGAGGAGTGGTCAACACATGCAATTGATTTTTTTGAAATAGAGAGACTTCCAATTTTGTTGATGGCGATTACACTTTTTATGGGATTTGTAACATTGAAAATGAACTATCATAAATGGATTAATATGATTGCATCAGCAACATTTGGGGTATACCTAATTCATGACAGTTCTTATATTCGTTATTATTTATGGACGAATATCTTTAAAATCAATCAATATCAGGATAGTACTTTTCTGATATTATATTCAATTTTGGTTGTGTTTATTTTATATGTTTCTTGTACTATGATTGATTTAATTCGAAAAAAATTGGTTGAAAAACCGTATATGCTATTTGTGAACCATTATACATATTATTTTTTGAAATCGTTTAAGATAATCTGCGAAATGTTCAGAAAGTGGATTTTCGGATAGTATATTGGAATAGCTTCAAGGAAAAAAGGAAATCTGTAAATAATGATTCATACAAGATTTCTTTCGCTTCCGGGTGGACAACTCCATTCAAACAGTGTACAATAGGATGGTATATAAGTTTAAGACAACAAAAGAAGGGGTAATTATATGAAAGCAAAGAAATTAGCGGCAGTAGCATTATCACTGTGTCTTACAGTGCCAATGTTCAGCACAATCGTAAGTGCAGCTGATGGTTCTCTGATGTTCTCTGATCCACAGACAAAGGTTGGAGAGGAAGTAAGTGTAGATCTTGTTGTGAGATCCGGTGATTCAGCTGTTGGTGATGCAGATATTACAATGAGTTATGATACTTCTGCACTTCAGTTTGAAAGCGGAGAGGGTGTAACAGCAGACAGTGATGGCAAGCTTACATACTCAGGAAGCGGAGACGGAACAGCGACAGAGCTTCGTACTACAATGAAGTTTAAAGCCTTGAAGATGGGAGACACAACGATCACAGTTGACAGCTCAAAGGCTTATCTGTATTCTGATGAGACGCTGACATTAGATCAGGGATCTTCCGCAATTAAGATTGAACAGGCAGATGATGGTTCAACAGAAGTTGAGGAAACCGGCAGTACAGCAACAACTGGTACAGCCACAGATATCACAGTAAGTGTGAACGGAACAGATTACAATTTCTCAGAAGGATTTGCAACATCTGCAATCCCGGTAGGATACAGTGAGACTACAAAGACATTCAATGGTGAAGAACACAAGTTTGTTGCTAATGAGGCTGGTGTTACACTTGGATATCTGGTAGATGCTTCAGGAGAAGGAAAGTTCTTCCTGTACAATGAAGATGATTCAACATTCGTTCCATATACAGAATTGAAGATTTCTGATACAACATCTATTATTCTTTTAGCAGATAATGGAGGAGCAAAACTTCCGGATTCATACCAGGAAGGGGAACTTACAGTAGCAGATCAGACATATCCATATTGGGCAAATCCAGAGAATGATCGTTATGATCTTCTGTATGCAGTGAATACAAGAACAGGTGAAAAAGGGTTCTATCAGTATGATTCACAGGATGGAACTTATCAGAGTGTAGATGTTCAGACAACAGACAGTACAAAGAAGGAAGCAAAAGGGATTGTTGGAAAACTGGAGTCGCTTGTAAAAGAGCATCCAATTGTTCTTCTGGCTGGAGGAGCACTCATCGTAGTTGTATTACTTGTTCTTATGATTATGTTTGCAGTAAAACTTGTGCATAGAAATCAGGAACTTGATGATTTGTATGACGAGTATGATATTCCTTTTGAAGATGAAGATGAAGAAGATGACGAGCCGGTTGCTGCTAAGAAGTCAGACAGAAAGGCGTTTGGACGTAAAAAAGTAAAAGATGATGATTATGACGATGGTTATGATGATGATTTTAATGATGATTACGATGCCTTTGATGATGAGTATGCTGATTATGATTTTGATGATGATTACGATGATGAATATGATGCACCGACAGAAAATACAAGAAATTTAGGAAGATCAGCTAAAAAATCAAAAAAAGGAAGAAAATCAGATGATTATGATGTAGATTTCATTGATCTGTAAGTTTGAGAGTCAGATGAAAGATACTGGTTAGCTGGTTGAAAAAATATAGACAGGATTAGAACGGATTAAGAAGGAAGTTCTGATCCTGTTTTTCTATCATTCTTTTCAATCTTTATTAATTGATTATACACAGATTTATCACAATACGGAGTTACTATGTAAACATCAAAGAAAAAGAATAAACAAGAGAAGAGGTAATCTTTATGGAGAATCAATATAATTATTATAATTCGGATGGAATGAATGGAAACGGACAGAGTGAAACACCATTTCATGATGACAATGGTGGTCAGAAACATCAAGTACCGCATGGTAAGAAACCACAAAAGAAAATTCCCAAAGCAGTGGCAGTGACAGGATTTGCACTATTGTTTGGAGTTGTTTCCAGTGGTACATTTTTGGCATCAAATGTTGTTGGAAGTAAAGTGCTGGGATTGACCGGTGTGACGAAGACCAATACTACGGCAACCAAATCTGTGAGCAGCAATGCTTCATTATCCAAATCTTCCAGTGTTGTAACTTCAGATGTTTCAAGTATTGTGGAAAATGTAATGCCATCAATCGTATCAATTACAAATATGAGTGTGCAGCAGGTTCAGGATTTCTTTGGTGGTGTGTCACAGCAACAGAGCGAAAGTGCTGGAACAGGAATCATTATTTCCCAGAATGATTCAGAACTTCTGGTTGTTACAAATAATCATGTAGTAGCAGGAAGCGATACATTAACAGTTACTTTTGATGATGGAACAAGTGTTGAGGCAAATATCAAAGGAACAAACTCAGAGTATGATATTGCTGTTGTGGCTGTTCCGCTTGACTCTATTTCAGATGATACGATGAAAAAAATTTCGGTAGCAACACTCGGAGATTCCACACAGCTAAAGGTTGGAGAACCTGCGGTTGCAATCGGTAATGCACTTGGCTATGGACAGTCAGTAACAACTGGTGTAATCAGTGCTTTGAATCGTTCTGTTTCTGAAACAAACGAGCAGACTGGTGAGACAACAGAGAGTGATGCCAAACTGATTCAGACAGATGCAGCCATTAATCCTGGAAACAGTGGTGGAGCACTTGTAAATGCAAGTGGCGAAGTGATTGGAATCAACTCATCCAAGCTGGTTGGTGATTCTGTAGAAGGTGTCGGATATGCAATTCCAATCAGTGATGTATCCGATCTGATCCAGAATCTGATGAATCAGGCAACAAAGACAAAGGTTGCAGAAAAAGATCAGGGCGCAATTGGCATCAAAGGAATGAGCGTGCCGACTGAATATTCCAAACAGTTGAATATGCCGGAAGGCGTTTATGTATCAGAAATTACAAAAGGCGGTGAAGCAGAGGCGGCCGGAATGGCAAAAGGAAGTGTTATCACAGCAATTGACGGAACAACCGTATCAAGCATGGATGATCTTGAGGAACAGCTTCAATATTATGCCAAAGGAGATAAGGTGTCACTGACAATTCAGATTCCACAGAGTAATGGAGAATATGAAGAGAAGACAGTGGAAGTAACATTAGGTGCGAAATAAAACTACTTTTAAGTGAATGTATTATGTTTAGGGATTGTCACGTGGCAATCCCTTTTGCTGTTGTTCACAATTTTTCTTATCTTCCATACAATAACAAAAAAGATATAAGGATTTATTTTATGGCACCATATTGTTCTAATAGGAATACGAACTGTTATTGTCAGAATGGAAATTACAGACCACAAACAAGGCAAGAAAATGAAAGACAGCTTCATTGCAATATTCCTGTTCCTCCACTTCCGGAGCAGAAGTCGAAAAATTACTGTTGCGATGAGTGTGTTGGTGATTACAGCAAAACGGATGTTTTGCAAGAGTTTCCGGTTGCGATGGCTTATGTCCCATGGCAGCAGTGGAGAAAACTTCACGATCTCGGTTATGGATTTCAGTGTGGAACTATTTTTCAAGAGCTTGAAAAACCATTTCGTGGAAAAGGAGGATGCTGTAAATGAGTTGCAATTGTCATGAAATGAATCGAAGAGAACTTTTTGAATATATAAATCAGATTAGTTTCGCGGTGGATGATGTTAAATTATTTTTAGATACACATCCTGAAAATCAGAAAGCACTTGACTATTTTCAAAAATATAAAGAGAAACGTATTGAAGCACTCAAAGAATATGCAGAGGTATATGGACCTTTAACTGTAGATACAGTCAGCGAAAACAGTGACTGCTGGAATTGGATCAATGAACCATGGCCGTGGCAGGAAGGGGGATGCTGATTTATGTGGAATTATGAAAAAAGACTTCAATATCCTGTGAAGATAACCCAGACGAATCCGAAACTGGCGAAGATCATTATAAGCCAGTTCGGTGGGCCGGATGGCGAATTAGCTGCATCTATGCGTTATCTTTCACAGCGATATACGATGCCATATAAAGAGGTAACAGGGATACTGACTGATATTGGCACAGAAGAACTTGCCCATATGGAAATGATCTGTGCGATTATCTATCAGCTGACAAAGAATTTGTCACCGGAAGAAATTGAACGTTCCGGTTTTGCACCGTATTATGTTGATCATACACTGGCATTATGGCCACAGGCAGCCAGCGGAGCTCCGTGGACTGCAACGTATTTCCAATCGAAGGGAGATCCGATTACAGATCTTCATGAAGATCTTGCAGCAGAGCAAAAAGCACGGACTACGTATGATAATATCCTGCGGCTGATTAAAGATCCTGAAATCTGTGATCCGATCCGTTTTCTGAGAGAAAGAGAGATTGTGCATTATCAGAGATTTGGTGAAAGTCTAAGAATTGTACAGGAACATCTTGACAGTAAGAATTTCTATGCGATCAACCCAGAATTTGAATGAAGATGAAGTGTTTATTTTGTGAAAGGGATTGTCAGACGGCAATCCCTGATTTGCGTTTTGCGTTTTATGTATACACTGCTCAAAAATCCCCCTTTACTTTTTCCTATAAATCAGATATAATATACGCGTTGATGGGGAAACCATAACAATTAAATATACGATCAATGGGGATACTGTGATGTTATACTCACAGTATTTTTCTGTTTTTCTGATGAAAGGGACTTTTTTCCCTGAGTAAAAGAGGCTATAATAAAAGAAATTTATTGTCGGGTGTAAATATACGTTACTGTTCACTCCCGTGTCAATCACTCCGCTGATTGACACGGAGGATGCATGTTTTGGCTTGAATGCATCTCGCCCCATCGCCAAAGGCGATTTAAAATGGCGAGATGCGTTGCTGGTCGCACATCGTGTGAACAGTAACAAATATACAGTTGACAGTAATTAAAAAAGGAGAAGGCATATGTGTGGATTTGCAGGATTTGTCGGAGAAGTTGATGACAGAGAACAGGTACTTGTTAATATGATGAATACAATCGTACACAGGGGACCGGATAGTGCGGGAAAGTATGTGGATGAAGATGCAGCACTCGGATTTCGCCGTCTGAGTATCATAGATCTTTCTTCCGTTGGTGATCAGCCGTTGTACAATGAGGATCGCAGCATGGTTCTTGTATTTAATGGAGAGATTTATAATTACCAGGACCTGAGAGAAGAACTGAAAGCGGCAGGTCATGAGTTTGTATCGAATACAGATTCAGAGACACTGATTCATGGATACGAAGAGTGGGGCGAGAAATTGGTAGACCGTCTTCGCGGAATGTATGCTTTTGCAATCTGGGATACAAAGAAGAAAAGATTGTTTGCAGCGAGAGATATTTTCGGAATCAAACCGCTGTATTATGCGAATATGAATGGTACATTGATGTTTGCTTCTGAAATCAAAGCATTTATGGAGCATCCGAAGTTTGATAAGGTGTTCAATGAAGAGGCGCTTGGCAACTATCTTTCTTTCCAGTTTGTTCCTACGAATGAGACATTTTTTAAAGGAGTGTTCTGTGTACAGCCAGGACATTACTTTATATATGAAAATGGAAAAATGAACATTACACGTTATTTTGAACCTCATTTCACAGGAGACTGTAAGAAGCCTTTCAAAGAAGTGGTGGATGATGTAGAACGTGTGATGAAGGATTCCGTTGAGAAGCATAAAATCAGTGATGTAGAGGTTGCTTCTTACCTTTCCAGTGGTGTGGACTCCAGTTATCTGACTTATCTGGGACAGGTGGATCGTACTTTTACAGTCGGATTTGATGAAGGAAAGTACAGTGAGATTCAGGATGCAAAGGAATTTGCAGCAAGCATTAACATGAAGAATGACGCTAAGGTGATTTCACCGGAAGAATATTGGGATAAGCTTTCGGATATTCAGTATTATATGGATGAGCCGGTCGCAGATCCAGCTGCAATCGCACTTTATTTCCTCAGTGCAGAAGCGTCCAAGAAGGTTAAGGTAGTTCTTTCAGGAGAAGGTTCTGATGAATTGTTTGGAGGATATAACATATATTGTGAACCTTTGGAGCATACTTCTTTTAATAAAATACCGATGCCGGTACGCCGTTTCCTGGGGACGTTTGCAGAACGCTGTCTGCCACGTGGTATGAAGGGAAGAGGTTTCCTTATGCGTCACGGAAAGACACTGGAAGAGAGATATTTCGCAAATGCGACGAATATTTTTACAGAGCGTGAGGCAAATCGTATTTTGAAAAAAGGATGTAAGCCGGGAATCCAAAAAGTGACAAAACCATTGTATGCACGTGTAAAAGGAAAAGATCCTGTGACAAAGATGCAGTATGTGGATCTTCATTTATGGCTGGTGCATGATATTCTGATGAAGGGTGACAAGATGGGAATGGCGAATTCTCTTGAAGTCAGAGTTCCGTTCCTTGACAGAGAAGTACTTGAACTTGCCGAGACACTTCCGTTAAAATACAAAGTACGTGCGCCAAAGACGAAGGTTGCATTGCGTGCTGCGGCAGAGCGACATATCAGAAGTAAGACAGCGGAGAAGAAGAAACTGGGATTCCCAATTCCGATTCGTGTATGGTTGAAGGAAGAGAAGTATTATAATATTGTAAAAGAGATGTTTGAGTCTGATGCAGCGAAGAAGTTCTTTGATACGAAGCTCCTGCTTAAGATGCTTGATGATCATAAGAACGGAAAGAATACGAATGAGAAGACAGATAACAGTCGTAAGATCTGGACAGTTTATATCTTCCTCGTATGGTATGACAGATTCTTTGAGCATGGAAAACCGGTTCATCCGGCGATGAGTGTTCAATAATAAAACGTGTATTTATATCATTTGTTTTAAGAGTGCTGGATAAAACAAGCAGAATTGATACAGATGTTTAGACAGGGAGTATGTATGAGAAACTATGAGAGTGATGCTTATAGGAAATATCGAAGCTCAATGGAGCAGAGACAGAAGGTTGTGAGAACGTCAGGTTCTCCGTATTCTCAGCAGACTGCGGTACAGGGGAAAGGGCAAAGGGCAGAAATGTCTGCGAGTACAAAACGCAAAAGGACAAGAGAAAAAGAAAAACTTTATTATGATTATGATCTGCTTCTTGTAATTATTTTTCTGATGTGTTTTGGAGTTGTGATGCTTTACAGCAGTAGTGCTTACAGCGCACAGGTTGATTATAAGAACGATATGTTCTTTTTCACAAGACAGGCAATGATCGGGATTATCGGATTCATTGTAATGTTTATTGTTTCTAAGATTGACTATCATCTATATGGTGCTTATGCAAAAGAATTATTTTGGTTTTCAATGTTTTTGATGGCATTGGTGCAGACACCACTTGGTAAGACTGTAAATGGAGCAAGAAGGTGGATCAGGCTTCCTGGTGGCTTGTCATTGCAGCCGGCAGAGTTTACGAAGATTGCGGTGATTCTATTTATAGCATATGAAATCTGCCTCTTGGGGCAAAAGGCGAAAAAACGGGATGGAATTAAGATTCTGCTTGGTTATGGTCTTGTTGCAACACTGGGAGTTTTTCTATTGACGGATAATCTGAGTACAGCAATTATTGTGTTTGCAATTACATGTATTTTAATTTTTGTTGTACATCCGAAGACAAAACCATTTATTGCTGGAGTAATTGTAGCAGGAATCGTGGGAATTATTGGGATTATTTTTTTGAAATATACACTTGCGAAAAGTGATAACTTTCGTATGCGCCGAATCATTGCATGGCTGAATCCGGAGGCGAATGCTGATACAGACAGCTATCAGTTCTTGCAGGGGCTATATGCAATTGGTTCAGGTGGATTTTTTGGAAAGGGTCTTGGGAATAGTACGCAGAAATTACATGCAATACCAGAGGCTCAGAACGATATGATCCTTGCAGTTATCTGTGAAGAGCTGGGAGTGTTCGGCGCAATTATTATTTTGTGCTTGTTTGCTTTCATGCTGTATAGATTACTGTTTATCGCAAGAAATGCTCCGGACTTGTATGGTGCGTTGATCGCAACAGGTATTTTTGCACATATTGCACTGCAGGTTACTCTGAACATAGGAGTTGTAACAGGACTACTGCCGACAACCGGTGTTACCCTTCCGTTTATTAGTTATGGAGGTACAGCAATTGTGATATTGTTGGCTGAGATGGGAATTGCGCTTGGAATATCATCTAAGATACGGTTGAAATAAATTCTCCCTCTTTTCAACTTGACTGAAGTGTGTTATATTAATATGTAGTATTAAAAACCACGTAAAGTAGGATGAAAAAATATGCGATAGAGCATGGGAGGATATAAGTTATGAGTTACAGAGTGATCGTAGATAGTTGCGGAGAGTTGACCCTACAGATGAAGGAGAGTGGAATTTTTAAGACGGCTTCTCTTAGCATGGAAGTGGATGGCTTTCACATTCTGGATGACGAGACATTTGATCAGGCTGATTTTTTAAGAAGAGTGGCTGCAAGCGAGGAATGTCCGAAGTCATCCTGTCCGTCCCCGGAGCGTTATATGGAATTATACAAATGTGATGTTGACAGAGTCTATGCAGTTACTTTGTCAGAGGAATTGAGCGGATCTTATAACAGTGCACTTCTTGGAGAGAAACTTTATAAGGAAGAAGGCGGAGAAGAAAAGATCCATGTATTTAACTCTCGTTCAGCATCTGTCGGAGAGACGTTGATCGGACGAAAGATTCAGGAATGTGAAGAAGCCGGAATGGATTTTGAACAGGTAGTTGAAACGGTAGAAGCTTATATTGAAGAACAGCATACGTATTTTGTTCTTGAGAATCTTGATACACTTCGTAAGAATGGACGACTGACAGGACTGAAATCTCTGGTAGTCAGCGCATTGAATATCAAGCCTGTTATGGGTTCTACCCCAGAGGGAACAATCTGTCAGTTGGATAAGAGCAGAGGGATGAAGAAAGCTTTGGCGAAGATGGCAGAGCATGTCGCGAAGGACGCTGTAAAACCGGAGGAGAAGATTCTTGCAATTGCACATTGCAACTGTCCGGAACGTGCAGAGGTCGTCAGAAAATTGATTTTGGAGAAAGTAAAGGTGAAAGATTCCTTTATTGTAGATACAGCAGGAATTAGTAGTATGTATGCGAATGATGGTGGAATTATTGTTGTACTTTAAGATGTGCTGTGGTAAAATAATTGCTAAAGACCTAATAGGAAGGGAGCAGGCAAGAGATGAGTCAGGCGAAGGTGGATCGTTATAAGAAGGAAAAGGCGGACCGAAAGAAGACAATGCGTAAAGAGAAGATCATGCGCAATGTAAAAAGATGTGTAGCGGGAGTAATTGTACTTGCAATTGTTGGCTGGTTCGGATATTCAGCATATGATCTGCATTCTTCCAATCAGGAACGTGCAGTTGCAGAAGTGAATTATGACTCTGTTAAGGATTATCTAAGTACACTTTCAGCAGAATAAAATGAATAGCATTTGATAACGTGAGATATGGCATGTGCCATATCTCTATTTTATTCAAGTATTTGCAACTATTTCTATTGACAAAGCAAAAAACAACCATTAGAATGATACAGATAATTATTCGGATTAAAATTAGGGAGATACCTATGATGAAAAAAAGAAATATTAACCTTGATATTATTCGAAGTATTGCAGTGTTTTCTGTATTATCTGTGCATTTTTTTTGAATAATGGATTTTATACGGAAATAATAAAAGGAAAGCGGATGTTTGTCATGTTTACAATGCGGACAGCGTTTATGATATGTGTTCCTCTTTTTGCAATATTAACAGGATATCTTATGAATAAAAAAATCTTGTCAAAAACCTACTACTTAGGATTAGTGAAAACATATATAACATATTTGCTGGCGAGCGTTTTTGACATTCTATTTTTAAGTTGTTATACATCAGAACATATTGGAATACGGACTTTTATTTTAAGAATTCTTAATTTTTCTGGTGCTGGATATTCATGGTATGTTGAAATGTATATTGGGTTGTTTTTAATCATTCCGTTTTTAAATTTGATTTATAATGGATTAAAAGATAAAAAACAAAAGCAGCTTCTTGTAGCTACAATGCTTTTCTTGACTACCATTCCCTCCTTACTTAATATATGGGGAATCGATGGTCCGATTAAAGCAATATTCTTTCCAACTGAATCAACAAGAATTCTGCAGATAATTCCAGATTATTGGCAGTTTTTATGGCCACTTACATATTATTACATCGGATGCTATCTTAAAGAATATGGAGCAAAACTTTCTTCTGGAAAATCACTCTTATTGTTTATGGGTTTTCTGACAATATTTGGCTTTTTTAATTTTGGACGTAATTATAATAATGTCTTTTTCGGAGCTTCATATTATGAATGGTATGGATTTGAGCCGCTGATTCTATCGGTACTTACGTTTATTTGTATTTTGAATCTTGATACTTCTAAAATAACAGAACGAACTATACTTTATAAATGTTTTACCAAAATTTCAGAGTTGTCATTAGGAATATATTTAGTGTCTTCGGTTTTTGATACGATTATCTATAGTAAACTTAATGCATATGTTCCTTCTGTTCCGGGAAGACTAGAATATTATGTACTGGTTGTACCTATTGTTTTTCTTCTTTCATTTATTACATCATATATCTTACATGTTATACAAAGCACATTGACTAGATATGTTCAAAAAAGATATAGATATATTTCTAATCATTAAAATAATTATTGCTGTTTTAGACAGTGTATCAATGATCGTTAACTTTTAATTATAAGAAGGTTAGCGATCATTTTTTATGACGTTATTTCGGTAGATAGACCTGAATGAAGTTTGGAAAGAAACAAAAAAGTTAAAAAAGGGCTTGAAAAAGGGAGACACGTGGTTTACAATGGAACTAAGTGGTGAGAAGTGGTAGAATGTGGTGCAATATGGAGAAGGAGTGGAAGCGAAGGGATTACGGTAGTGATACCTTTAGTGGACATGAAGATTTCCATAGATTCCAGAGAAAGGGTTTCGTATGTTATTAGGAGAGTTTAACCATAACATAGACGAAAAAGGCAGACTGATCATCCCGGCAAAGTTAAGGGAAGATCTTGGTGACAGCTTCGTGATCTGTAACGGATTAGAGGGCTGTCTATTTGTCTATTCCCAGGAAGAATGGAATAAATTCGTAGCCGAACTCGAAAGCTTACCACGAATGAACAAGGATGCCAGAATCTTTAAACGCTACTTTTTTGGAAGTGCATCTGAGGGCAGTTTCGACAAGCAGGGGAGAGTTCTTGTCCCACCGTCACTTAGAAAGAATGCACATCTGGAGAAGGAAGTAGTTCTGGTCGGAGTCCAGGATCGTGTTGAGATCTGGGACAAGGCACTCTGGGAAGAGAAAAACCAGATCAGCGAGGAAGATCTGGATGCGATTGCAGAACGTATGGAAGCGATCGGAATTCGCATCTGATGACAACAAAGACCGCCAAGTGAGGCAGTCAGAAGGAGGAGTCTATGGCATTCGAGCACGTTTCAGTGCTGTTGCATGAGACAGTAGACGGTTTGAACGTAAAACCGGATGGCATCTATGTAGATGCCACGTTAGGTGGAGGCGGACATGCATATGAAGTCTGTACAAAGCTTGGCGAGCAGGGGAGATTAATAGGTATAGACCAGGACGCTGATGCGATTAAAGCAGCAGGAAAACGCCTGGAAGGTTTCGGGGAGAAGGTCACAATAATCAGGAGCAATTATTGTGATATGAAACCGCGGCTTCATGAAATAGGAATTGACAAAGTAGATGGAATCACAGTAGATCTTGGAGTTTCTTCTTATCAGTTGGATACAGCTGAGAGGGGATTTTCATATCGGGTTGACGCACCTCTTGATATGCGTATGGATCAGCGTCAGAAGATGACAGCCAGAGACATTGTCAACGACTATAGTGAATCGGAACTTTATCGTGTGATTCGTGATTATGGCGAGGACAGATTTGCTAAAAATATCGCGAAGCATATTGTTGCAGAACGCACAAAAGGTCCGATTGAGACAACAGGACAATTGAATGAGATTATTAGTCATGCAATACCAATGAAGATTCAGAAGACGTCAGGACATCCGTCAAAGCGTACATTTCAGGCTCTGCGAATTGAATTGAATCATGAGCTTGATGTTTTGCGGGATACATTAGATGATATGATCGATCTGTTGAATCCAGGAGGAAGACTTTGCATTATTACATTTCATTCGCTTGAAGACAGAATTGTGAAGAGTTCTTTCCGTAAGAATGAGAATCCGTGCATTTGTCCAAGTCATTTTCCGGTTTGTGTATGTGGAAATGTATCCAAAGGGAAAGTGATCACCAGGAAGCCAATCCTTCCGTCAGAAGAGGAGCTGACGGTAAACAGCAGATCAAAGAGTGCAAAGCTTAGAATCTTTGAACGTGCATAATTTGATATCACAGGGAGTATTTAGAGTATAAACGAAACGTTCCTCCGGGAAGGGGAGAGCCCGGCGGAACAAGAATCCAGAGAAAGGACAGGAAAGCGATGGCGAGAAACACAGGTCGCAGACAGCAGAATAGACCAGCAGCAGACTGGAACCACTTCTACGTGTACGGTAGTGCCGTGCGTCAGCCAGAAGCTTTACCGTCTGGAAATGGGACAGTTCGTAAGCCAAAGAAAAAAAGAACAAGCCGTCAGGTGATTAAAAACCGGCATCGTGCGCAGCGGATCAGTCCGGCATATGCGACTTTTCTAATTGTGGCGGCAGTCTGTGCGGTTTTTATATGTGTTATGTATTTACGCTTACAGGCAGATGTTTTGAATCGTGCAGATCAGATTACAGCGCTGCAGCAGGAACTGACGGATCTGAAGGAATCAAATGATACTGCACATCAGGCAGCAGAAGATTCTGTTAATCTTGAGAGTGTTCGTGAAAAGGCAATGAACGAGATGGGAATGGTTTATGAGTCTCAGGGCAAAGTGATTCATTATCAAAGCCCGACAAGTGACTATGTAAAACAGTATGATAACATTCCGGAAGATGGCGTTTTAGCGCAATCCAAGGATGTGAAAAATAAGGAATAATGGAAGATGGCAGGAAGAAAAAGAAGGAAGAACAGATTTCAATTTCTGACTAAAAAATTCCCGGTAAGAATGCAGAGAAAGCTGGTACTGCTGTTTATAGCAGTTATACTGGCTTTTCTTGTTCTTGTAGGAAGAATTACATACATTAATGTTACGAAGGGAAGCAAGTATACAAAGCTTGTACTGAATCAGAAAATTTATGACAGTAAGACAATTCCATATAAACGTGGAGATATTCTGGATAGAAACGGTACAAAAATAGCGACAAGTGAAAGGGTTTATAATGTGATTCTTGATGTTGCTGTAATGACAGATAAAGAAGAATATATAGATCCTACGATTAAAGTATTGAATAAATGTTTCGGAATCAGTGAAAAGACAGTACGAGAGATTGTAGAAGAAAAACCTAATAGCAGATATGTTATATTGAAAAAAGGAATCGATTACGAGACGGCTCAGAAATATAATGAGATAAAGAATGATACTGAGAATTATCCAAATGTAAAGGGAATCTGGCTGGAGGATGATTATAACAGAACATACCCATATAATACGCTGGCAAGCGATGTGATAGGCTTTACTTATTCCGGAAATATAGGAGCAATTGGAATTGAGAGTGCTTACAATGATGTTATGACGGGGACAGATGGCAGAGAGTATGGTTATCTGGATGAAGATGATACAGTCGAACAGAATGTAAAAGCAGCAAAGAATGGGAATAATGTTGTTACAACAATTGATATTACCTTGCAGAGTATTGTGGAAAAATACATTCAACAGTTCAATGAAGAACATGCCGGAGAAGAAGGAAGTGGAGTGACCGGTAGCAAGAATACAGCGGTTATGATCATGAATCCGAATACCGGAGAGATTCTGGCTGAGGCCTCTTACCCTAATTTTGATTTGAACAAACCAAGAGATCTGTCCAGCATTTATTCCGAAGAAAAATGGAATGCGATAGATGAGAAGGATCAATTGAACATATTGAGTAATATCTGGAGAAATTTCTGTGTCAGTGATGCATTTGAACCGGGGTCTACGATGAAACCATTCACTGTTGCAGCCGGATTGGAGACAGGAACTCTTACCGGAGAGGAATCTTATTATTGTGGTGGTTATCTTCATGTGGGGGATAATGATATCGGATGTCATCTTCGTTCCGGACATGGAACAGAAAGCACAATGGATGCGATTGCCAATTCCTGTAACGTTGCATTGATGGAAATGGCGGAAAAAATCGGAATTGATAATTTTATCAGATACCAGCATATTTTTGGCTTTGGAGAATATACGGGAATTGACCTTCCGGCAGAAGCATCAACAGCAAGTCTTCTGTATACAACTGATACGATGACACCGGTTGACCTTGCAACGAATGCTTTCGGACAAAACTTTAATGTGACAATGACTCAGCTGGCAGCAGGGTTCAGTTCTCTGATCAACGGTGGTTATTATTATGAACCGCATGTTGTAAAGCAGATTCAGGATGAGAATGGAAATGTGATTGAAACGAAGAATCCCGTATTGCTCCGTAAGACGGTTTCGACAGAAACATCTGAATTAGTAAAAACATATTTACAGGCGGTAATGCAGTATGGTACAGGTAAGAGAGCACAGGTAGAAGGATATGATATTGGAGCAAAGACCGGTACAGCGCAGAAACTTCCACGTAAAGATGGGAAATATCTGCTTTCTTATATCGGATATGCTCCACAGGAGAATCCGGAAGTTGTTATCTATGTGGTAATTGATGAAGCAAATGTAGATGCACAGGATAATAGTTCGTTGGTTCTTGAACTTGCGAAGAATATCATGTCAGAAGCATTTCCGTATCTTGGTATCACAACCATAGAAGAGGCAGGGGAAAGTCAGACACAGCAGAGCGGTCAGAGCTTTGAAGATACAGAGTATTCTGATTATGATCAGGACTATACAGATGATTACAGTAATGAAGACGGCTCATATGTTGATGAAAATTATAAGCCGGATTTGGACAGCTGGGCAACATCATCCAATATAGATTAAGTGTTATAGCAGACAGGCAAACAGGAATAACTCCGAAAAAGACATAATACATTGTAGAAATGTCTTTTTCGGAGTTGTTTTTTGTGAAAAATAAAACATATAACCGAAAAAAAACAATGGTTGTTTTTTTCTGCGCAGTTCTTTTGATTTCGGCTCTTTTCGGAAGACTTGTTTATCTGATGATTTTTGATGCTGCACATTATCAGAAGCTGGCGAAAGATCTTCATGAGCGAGAAAGAAAAATCAAAGCGGCAAGAGGAGAGATTGTTGACAGAAATGGAGTTGTCCTGGCAACGAACAGGACGGTATGCACAATTTCCGTGATTCATAATCAGATGAAAGATCCGGAGCAAGTGATCGCAGCTCTCTGTCAGGAACTTGGAGAAGAGGAAGAAAACATCCGTAAAAAAGTAGAAAAAGTGTCTTCGATGGAAAAAATTAAAACAAATGTGGAAAAAGAAACGGGGGATAGAATCCGTAATCTGGATCTTGCAGGAGTAAAAGTAGATGAGGATTTTAAAAGATATTATCCTTATGATACACTTGCATCCAGAGTTCTTGGATTTACAGGTGGGGACAACCAGGGAATCATCGGACTTGAAGTAAAATATGAAGAGGTATTAAAAGGAACCGATGGAACCATTCTTACAGTGACGGATGCGAGAGGAGTCGAACTTGAGAAAGTAGCAGAAGACAGGATTGAACCTGTGGCCGGGAACACGCTTCAGATCAGTCTGGATCATAATATTCAGAAGTACTGTGAACAGGCAGCAAAAAAGGTTCAGGAGGAAAAACAGGCGGATAGTGTATCTGTATTGCTTATGAATCCGCAGGACGGAGAGATATTTGCAATGGTAAATACACCGGAATTTAATCTGAATACCCCTTTTGAATTGATTGGTGTGGATGAAAATACAGAACAGACGGATGAACAGACTCAGGAGATGTTAAATCAGATGTGGCGAAATCCCTGTATTAATGATACATATGAGCCGGGATCAACGTTTAAAATCATTACAGCATCAGCATGTCTTGAAGAAGGTGTCGTTTCTTTGTCGGATACATTTTCCTGTCCGGGATACCGGATTGTAGAAGACAGAAAAATCCGGTGTCATAAGGTTGGTGGACATGGACAGGAAACGTTTATCCAGGGGATACAGAATTCCTGTAATCCGGTATTTATTGATATTGGTCTTCGGCTTGGAGCAGAGAAATTTTATGCTTATTTTAAACAGTTTGGATTACTTAGTCTGACGAATATCGATCTTCCGGGTGAAGCGGGAACAATTATGCATAACGTAGAAGATATTGGTCTTGTGGAATTGGCAACGATTTCATTTGGACAGTCGTTCCAGGTAACACCGGTTCAAATGGCAACAACAGTAAGTTCGCTGGTTAATGGGGGATACCGGGTGACACCGCATTTTGGAGTGGCAGTTCTTGAAAAAGACGGAACAGAGATACGAAAGCTGAAATACAAAAAGAAGAATGGGATTGTATCTGAAAAAACATCGGAGACGATGAGAATACTTCTGAAGAGTGTGGTAGAAGAAGGATCTGGTAAAAATGGATACATTGAAGGATATTCGATCGGAGGCAAGACTGCGACATCACAGACTCTTCCAAGAAGCGCAAACAAGTATATTTCATCATTTATAGGGTTTGCACCGGCGGAAGATCCGCAGGTTCTTGGAATTGTAGTGATCCGTAACCCACAGGGGATTTATTACGGAGGAACGATTGCAGCTCCGGTTTTGCGCAGCATCTATGACAATGTACTTCCGTATCTCGGGATTGAAAAAAACTGACCAATGGAGTATACTGTAAAGTGCATTTTGAGAATCTGATGTTCGAGGATTGCGGGAATTGCATAGCAATGGAGCAATCCGGTTACATCAGTGAGTGGCAAAATTTATTTTTGACACTCACATCATCAGAAGGATTCTCTGTGTAAAACAAAAGAAATGAAGAGGTGTATATATGAACAGTCATGTAGTGATTCCGGTATTGATTGCATTTGTTATAAGCCTTGTGCTTGGACCGGTGGTCATTCCTTTCCTGAGAAGGTTAAAGATGGGCCAGACGGAGCGTGTGGAGGGTGTACAGTCTCATTTGAAGAAGGCAGGAACACCGACAATGGGAGGTATTATCATTCTGGCAGCTGTTGTGATTACGTCCCTGTTTTATGTGAAAGACTATCCGAAGATCATCCCGGTACTTTTCCTTACAGTAGGATTTGGACTGATCGGATTTCTGGATGATTATCTTAAAGTTGTCATGAAACGTTCAGACGGACTTTTTCCAATGCAGAAGATGGCACTCCAGATTGTAGTAACAGCAATTTTTGCGTTTTACATCGTAAAAGTAGCGAAGATTCCGCTTACAATGATCGTTCCATTCTCCGGCGGTTATGAATTGAATCTTGGATGGCTTGCGATTCCGGTTCTTTTCTTTGCAGTAATCGGTACAGTTAATGGAACAAACTTTACGGACGGACTGGATGGTCTTGCATCAAGCGTAACAGTTCTGGTGGCAACATTTTTCACAGTTGTAGCAATTGGAACGAAAAGTGGGATTGAGCCGATCACTTGCGCAGTTGTCGGTGCATTGATGGGATTCCTTCTTTTTAATGTGTATCCGGCCAGTGTGTTCATGGGAGATACAGGTTCTCTTGCACTGGGTGGTTTTGTTGCAGGAACAGCGTATATGATGCAGATGCCGCTGTATATCATTATTGTCGGATTTATTTATCTTGTAGAAGTTATTTCAGTTATTCTGCAGGTAACATATTTCAAAAAGACAGGAGGAAAGCGTCTCTTTAAGATGGCACCGATCCATCATCATTTCGAGCTTTGCGGATGGTCAGAGACACGGGTAGTGGCAGTATTTTCTATTGTGACGGCAATTCTTTGCCTGATCGCTCTTATGGGGGTATAGAACAATGGTTGTAAAAGATAAAAATGTATTAGTGTTTGGCTCTGGAATCAGTGGAGAGGCAGCATGTGCGCTCCTTTTGAAAGAAGAAGCAAAGGTCATATTGTATGATGGTAACGATAAATTGAATTCGGAAGAGATACGTGCAAAGATTGAAGGCGGGGACAGTGAGTCACTGGAAATCGTCCTTGGAACACTTGAGGGAGACAGGAAAGAAGAACTTCTTGATAAACTTTCTTTTGTTGTAATGAGTCCTGGTGTTCCGACAGATCTTCCAATCGTGAATGAGATGCGTGAGAAAGGACTTCCAATCTGGGGCGAGATTGAGCTTGCGTATGTCTTTGGAAAAGGTGATGTTCTAGCAATTACTGGAACAAACGGAAAGACAACGACCACTTCTCTGCTTGGAGAAATTATGAAAAACTATGCGCAGAGCAGCTTTGTGGTAGGAAATATCGGTAATCCATATACGAGTATTGCACTCCAGACAAGAGAGGATTCTGTAATTGTTGCTGAGATGAGCAGCTTTCAGCTAGAAACAATTCAGACATTCCGTCCGAGAGTCAGCGCGATCCTGAATATTACTCCGGATCATCTGAATCGCCATCATACGATGGAAGCATACATAGAGGCAAAGGAAAATATTGCGAAGAATCAGACAGAGAAAGATACTTGTGTTCTGAATTACGAAGATGATGTAACAAGGGTATTTGGAGAAAATGTAAAGTCAAAGGTTCTATATTTCAGCAGTCAGCGTATATTAGAAGAAGGAATCTATCTGGAAAACGGTCAGATCGTTCTTGCAATGAACGGAGAGAAGACACCGGTATGCCATGTAGATGAATTGAATATTCTTGGAACGCACAATCATGAGAATGCGATGGCAGCAGCCGGAATGGCAGCAGCATATGGGGTTCCGGTAGATGTGATCCGCAGAACGCTGAAAGAGTTCCAGGGAGTCGAACATCGTATTGAATATGTGGCAGAAAAGAATGGAGTTGTATATTACAATGATTCCAAGGGAACAAACCCAGATGCAGCAATTAAGGGGATTCAGGCGATGAATCGTCCGACAGTTCTGATCGGTGGAGGTTATGATAAGGATTCTGCTTATGATGAATGGATCGATTCCTTTGATGGAAAAGTAAAAAAATTAGTACTTCTTGGTGCGACACGTGACAAGATCGCAGAGACAGCCAGAGCACATGGATTTGAAGATATTGAGATGGCGGATACATTTGAGGAAGCATTTGCAAAATGTGTAGAGAATGCAAAACCGGGAGATGCAGTACTCCTTTCTCCTGCATGTGCAAGTTGGGGAATGTTTAAGAATTATGAAGAACGTGGAGATAAGTTTAAAGAGCTTGTAAATAATCTGTAAAGGGTGAACTGTATTGAAGCGTCCTGCAAAGAAGCACACGTATGATGATACACTGCTTGTGACGGTGCTGATTCTCGTACTGGTTGGTCTGATCCTTCTGACCAGTACAAGTGCATATAACGGCAGGGTGAAGTTTCATGATTCTTATTATTATCTGAAAAAGCAGGGACTGGCTACAGTTCTTGGAATGGCAGGAATGCTATGGATCGCGAGAATTGATTATCACAGATGGATTCCACTTGCTGTGCCAGGATATCTGGCTGCAATCGGTTTATCCATTGCTGTCATGGCATTCGGAAAAGAATATAACGGATCCAAAAGATGGTTGTCTTTGGGTCCGTTTTCTTTTCAGCCTTCAGAATTTGCTAAAGTAGCAGTGATCTTGTTTCTGGCCTGGCTGATCAACCGAAATGTGAAAAAAATATCAAAACTTCGGATAATGTCCGGAATGATGCTTTCAATCCTTCCGGTTGTCGGTCTGGTAGGAGCAAGTAATCTGAGTACAGCAATCATTATCCTCGGAATCGCAGTTACATTGATTTTTGTTGCAAGTCCAAGATATGCACAGTTTATATGGATGGCCGTATCAGGAGTTGGATTTATGGGAATTTTTCTCGCCTTGGAAAGCTATCGGCTGGAGCGACTTGCAATCTGGCGAAATCCGGAGAAGTATGAAAAAGGATATCAGACATTGCAAGGACTTTATGCAATTGGAAGTGGAGGACTGTTTGGCCGGGGGCTGGGAAACAGTGTACAAAAACTGGGATTCCTGCCGGAAGCACAGAATGATATGATTTTTTCTATTGTCTGTGAAGAATTAGGGCTTGTTGGTGCGGGGACTATCATTGTACTGTTTCTGATTTTAATCTGGAGATTTTTTGTGATTGCAACACACGCACCGGATCTTTTTGGTGCGTTGATTGCAGTGGGAGCCATGGCACATATGATGATTCAGGTAATATTGAATATTGCTGTCGTCACAAATTCTATACCGAATACAGGAATTACACTTCCGTTTATCAGTTATGGTGGAACGTCAGTTGTTTTTCTGCTTTTGGAAATGGGGCTTGTCCTTAGCATATCACGTTTGGTACAATAGAGTTGCCTGTATTTCATACAGATGGAGTCCGGGTATGGAAAACATGAACAGAGGAAGGAATCTGATCAATGAAAAAAAAGAAGAAAAAGAAGAGAGGGATGTTCCGCTTTATTGTAGTATTACTGTTGATTGTAGTATTTGTTCTACTCTTTCAGACACGCAGTATAAAGGTGAAGGGAAATGAATATTACGGAGAGAATTCAATCATCAGCTGGCTCGAGAAAGATAAACTCTCCATGAATACGGTGTATTTATTCTGGAAATATAATTATACAGATGCAGAAGTTCCGTCAGTTGTGGAAGAAATGAAATTGACATTTGAAAATCCATGGACGCTTGTTGCGCATGTGAAAGAGAAAGGAAAATCCGGTTATGTTTCTTTCAATGATACAAATTTATATTTTGACCGGAAGGGGACAGCACTTTTTGAAAGCAAGAAAACTTTTACAGGAGTACCTTATGTGGAAGGACTTTCTTTCGATGCATCGAAAGTAGAGATCGGAAAAAAGATTCCGGTGGAAGATGACAGTGCATTCACTTTGATCGCAGAGGCTTCAAAGTATCTGGTGAAATATTCACTTACACCGGATAAACTGGTATATGCCAATGAACAGAGTGTGGTATTATATTTTGGATCAGTAGAAGTTTTAATTGGGAATAAAGAATATGAGATCAGAATTGCACAGATCAAACCGATTCTTGAGAAGCTGAAGGAACAGTATCCGGATCAGGCGGGGGTACTTCATCTTGAGAATTATGAAGCAGATTCAGCATCAATTAACTTTACACCGCAGTCTTGAAGCTGAATTGTTGGAAAAAAACCAAAAATAAGAAAAAATCTATTGATTATTTACGGAAAAGACTTTATTATATACTTATTGAATTGTATCGTTCAATTAAAATAAGGGATGTATATAAGAATTAATAAGACGACAAAGGAGGAACTACTCTTGTTAGAAATTAAAACCAACGAATCTGAAGCGGCTGCAAGAATTATTGTTGTCGGAGTCGGCGGAGGCGGTAACAATGCCGTGAACCGAATGATCGACGAACAGATTGCAGGCGTAGAATTCATAGCTGTGAATACAGATAAACAGGCATTACAGCTGTGTAAAGCACCGACACTTATGCAGATCGGTGAAAAACTGACAAAAGGACTTGGTGCTGGTGCACAGCCTGAGATGGGAGAGAAGGCAGCAGAAGAAAGCGCTGAGGAGATCCAGGCTGCATTAAAAGGTGCAGATATGGTATTTGTTACCTGCGGTATGGGAGGCGGAACTGGAACAGGTGCTGCTCCGGTTATCGCAAGAATTGCGAAAGAGCAGGGCGCTCTGACAGTAGGAGTTGTCACAAAGCCTTTCCGTTTCGAATCCAAGACAAGAATGCAGAATGCAATCAATGGTATTGATAAATTAAAGGAGAACGTTGATACAATCATCGTTATCCCGAATGACAAACTGCTTGAAGTTGTAGACAGACGTACTACTATGCCGGAAGCTTTGAAAAAGGCTGACGAGGTTCTTCAGCAGGGTATTCAGGGTATCACAGACCTGATCAATGTACCATCCTTGATCAACCTGGACTTTGCAGATGTTCAGACTGTTATGACAGACAAGGGAATCGCACATATCGGTATCGGTATGGGACGCGGTGACGATAAAGCGCTTGAGGCAGTAAAACAGGCAGTTGCCAGTCCTCTTCTGGAGACAACAATTGCCGGAGCTTCTCATGTTATCATCAATGTATCTGGAGATATCACTCTTATGGATGCATCAGATGCAGCTGAGTATGTTCAGGATCTTGCTGGAGAAGATGCGAATATTATCTTTGGTGCGATGTATGATGATTCCAAGGCTGATGAGGCTACGATCACAGTTATCGCAACAGGACTTCATAATGTAGGAGGTACAGCTTCCAAATTAAAATCCAGACTGGAGAGCCAGCGCCCGGCAGCAAATGTGGGGCATACGGCTACACATACAGGACATGCTTCTGCATATGACAGACAGCCGGTTCGCCAGCAGGCAGCTCCAAAGCTTGATATGAGTATGGGATCTGTGAACAGAACAGTGGAAGAGCCGGAAGTTCCTAGAAGAACAGTTGGAGGAACATCACCTTCCATGGAGACACCGAGAACTCCGACAAGTCGTGTAAAAGAGCAGTCTATCAAGATTCCGGATTTCTTTAAAAAATAGGAATTCATATTAGAATACAAGATTGAATG
>OLFU01001386.1_pt1 | contig 23752 bp, 16 predicted proteins | sample 1605161 | NCBI WGS metagenome assembly OLFU01 (sample SAMEA3888914, study PRJEB22519) | human gut metagenome | biome: human gut; feature: human-associated habitat; material: faeces | place: Denmark | collected 2011
GATGCCATAATACTTTCACACCACCAAGTTCAGATTCCACATTGGATAATGGTTTGACATCTTTTCTGATATCTTCAATGTCGATCACTGGAATCTTCTCTAATTCTTCTTTTGTAGATGCTTCTTCCTGTGATGCTTTTAACTGTTTCGTCTCTTCGACTAATTTCTTTACTTCTTCTTCGGATAAAGAATCTTTGTAAGCCTTTAATTTATCCACTTCTTCCTGATCTTTGATCTTCTGTAAGCCTTTCTTTGGCTTCATCACCACGATCGTTTTATGGTTATTATCAATCAGATATTCTTTGATCAGATTCTCAAAATAGCCATTCTCGATCTCTTCTCTTAACTGTTTGAAGATCTCATTTGTCTTGATATGGATAAATGGTTTCTCATCGTCATATAACCAACTGTCGTACATCTGAAGTCCATACATCAATCCCTTTGGAAAACGTCCAAAGTTTGCTTCTCTGTATTTGAATTCATAGTAATTAAATGCTGCTAAAAGATTTCTTCTTGGAATTCCTTCTTTTGCGATCTTGGCTAAGTTCTTTTCTAAAATCTTAACAAATTCATCTTCCTGATCATCCCTTGCTTCCTGTGCGATCACAGAAAATACTGGCTGCATGATCCCATTATCATAAGAACTTTGAATATCTTTTCCAATCTGTGCATCCATCAAAGCTTTCTTCACTGGTGCTCCAGGTGCATCGAATAATACTCTGTTTAAGATTTCAAATCCTAAGTAAAGTTTTGCATCCAAGCTGTCTCCGATCACTGCATTGTAGGATAAATAAGTCTTTTCTTCTTCGGAGTCATTCTCCCCGACTGGATAATATTCTTCCACTCGTTTTACTTCTGTAAATGGTTCTTGTTTCTCCCATGATGAATCGATCTGTTTCTTATCGAAATCTTTTAAATAATGTTCATCGATAAATGTCAGGTATTCATCAACATCCATATCTCCATACAGATAAATATAGCTGTTGGATGGATGGTAATAAGTTCTGTGGAAATTCAGGAAATTCTCATAGGTAAGATCCGGAATATTTTTCGGATCACCGCCTGATTCACATCCATAAGTGGTATCAGGGAAAAGGTGATTCATAATCTCCCGTTCCAGAACTTCATCCGGTGAGGAGAAAGCACCTTTCATCTCATTATATACAACACCGTTATATTTCAGCGGTCCTTCCTTCTGTTCCAGATGATAGTTCCAGCCTTCCTGACGGAAAATCTCTTCTCTTTTATAGATATTCGGATAAAATACCGCATCCAGATAAACATGCATCAGATTCTGAAAATCCTTATCATTGCAGCTGGCTACAGGATAGCAGGTTTTATCCGGATAAGTCATGGCATTCAGGAACGTATTCAGAGAACCCTTTACCAGTTCTACGAAAGGATCCTTTAATGGAAATTCCCTTGAACCGCAGAGTACACTGTGCTCCAGGATATGTGCCACACCTGTGCTGTCCTTAGGCGGTGTGCGGAATGCAATATTAAATACTTTATTCTCATCATCATTCTCGATCAGCATAACTCTTGCACCTGTTTTCTTATGGCGCAGAAGCCAGCCTGTAGAATGGATATCTGTCAGATTTTCTTCTGTCACAACTTCATAAGCCGTCAAATTTTCTTTGTTCATGTATGCCTCCAGTAATTTTTTTTTGGCTTTTCTTTATAATCCGCCTTCTCCCGGGAAATGTGCCTCATAAACTTCTCTTGCTGCCCTTGTTATCATTTCCAGTTCTTCCCGCATGTTGATTTCCTCCGGAAATGCAATGGCAGTGGTATAAATATCGTTCTGAATCTTACTCTTTGCACTTTTCTCACTGATATGGACAATCCCGCACAAGATCGTGTTATAGGCCTTATCCTTCTCGCAGAGTTCCATATAGGTTTTGACCATATGGCAGCATTCTCTGTAAAGCAGTTCTCTGTGAAGCTCACTTTTCTCCTGCATTTCTCTGAATTTCAGCCTGGCAAGGTTTTTCTCGATTTCTTTTCTGGCCCTCTTTAAACCAAACAGCTTTCCCGCTGTATCCTTGTTATATTCCATTGCCATCCAAAGTGCCAGATATCCATCAGCACGTGTACCGGAGCCTGCCTCTGAAGGTTCTCCGTAACGCAGTTCCCACAGTTCCTTACGGACAGCATTTGCCTCCTCATCTTCACCTGCCGCAATAGACTGGTCAAGAAACATCTTTCTTTTCATCGGATCATGCTCTCTGTAATAAAGAGCAATTGTTGGTGTGTCTGTCATATATTTGTCCTTTCCAGTTACTTTATCTGCAACTGTCTGCTGCCTTTACAGTTACCTTTCTCTTACAATCCAAAACTCTACTTTCATGGCTCTTCATAGGTAAGCTCTGTTTCTGCCAGAGACAGCGCCTCTTCAATAACCTGATCCATATCCATGTAGCGATACATGCCAAGTCTTCCGCCAAAGATCACATTCTTCTCTTCCAGTGCGCGACGTTCATATTTGTCAAACAGTTCACTGTTCTTCGGGTCATTGACCGGATAGTACGGCTCTTTGCCTTTCTCCCATGCTGCCGGATATTCTCTGGTGATCACAGTCTTTGGCTGTGTACCAAATTCAAAATGTTTATGCTCGATGATCCTTGTATACGGAACTTCATAATCTGTATAATTGACAACCGCATTGCCCTGATAATTTCCCATATCCAGCACTTCTGTCTCAAATTTCAGTGATCTGTATTCCAGTTCTCCGTAACAATAGTCATAAAATTCATCGATCATACCTGTAAAGAGTACTTTATCTGCCTGTGCAGTCAGTTCTTCTCTGTTTGCAAAGAAATCTGTATTCAGACATACCTGTACACCCTCCAGAAGTTTCTTCACAATACGTGTATATCCACCTTTGGGGATTCCCTGATAAGGATCTTTGAAATAGTTATTATCATAAGTATAACGCAAAGGCAGTCTTTTTATGATAAATGCCGGCAGATCTTTACACTCCCTGCCCCACTGCTTCCTTGTATATCCCTCTACCAGTTTCTCATATACGTCCTGTCCAACCAGTGCAAGCGCCTGTTCCTCCAGGTTCTTCGGATGGGTAATGTGCATTCTTGCGATCTGTTCCTGTATCTTCGCTTTTGCCTCTGCAGGAGTACGTACTCCCCAGAGCTGATGGAAGGTATTCATATTAAACGGCAGATTATATAACTCATCCTTATAGACTGCGATCGGTGAATTTACAAAATGATTAAATTCTGCAAACTGATTGATATAATCCCACACCTGTTTTCTGGAAGTATGGAAAATATGTGCACCGTATCTGTGTACCTGGATCCCCTCTACTTCTTCTGTGTAAATATTACCGCCGATATGACCTCTCTTATCGATCACAAGGCATGTTTTCCCCCGTCTTGTGGCCTCATGTGCAAATACTGCACCAAAAAGGCCGGCTCCTACTATCAGATAATCATATTTCTTCATGTGCGACACCTTCTTCTTGTAATAATCAAGCGGATAAAATCATCCGCTTCGCTACGCAGCTCTACACCGAATAACTGCTCCGCAGTTTATCCGGTTAAAAAAGCAGTAACGCTTTTTTTGCGCTACTGCCATTATAACAAATTCATCCGAAAATGGATAGTCTTTCTATTCTATTATTTTCCTGTCACTTTATCAAACACATCTGTGATTTCTTTGGATGGTGCTTTTGTAGCCAGACTGAAGATAATGATCATCACAAGGCTGACAGCAAAACCTACAGCCAGAGAATAAAGTCCTGTATAAGAACCAAGAGTCTGTCCTGCTGCAAACGGTATATAATCCCAGACGATAACTGTCAGACCACCGGAAACAATACCTGCAACTGCACCTGCAAGGTTTGTTCTTCTCCAGAACAGTGACATTACCACAGTCGGACCAAACGCTGCACCAAGACCGGCCCATGCATTGGATACCAGTCCCATGATACTGCTGTTCGGATTCCACGCGATCACAAATGCCAGAACAGACACCACGATAACCGTAAATCTTGCAACTGCAAGGATTTCCTTTGAGTCTGCATCCTTCTTAATGAACTGATGATATAAATCCTCAGATGCTGCGGACGCTGTTACCAGAAGCTGTGAATCAGCTGTGGACATAATTGCCGCAAGAATACCGCAGAGGAAGATTCCTCCGATAAACGGAAGTCCCAGATGACTGGAAAACAGTTTATTGATCATCTCGATAAATACACTCTCTGAGGAAGATGCACCATTTTCACCAAGTACAGTCGGAAGCAGATATGCACGACCTATAATACCGATAAAGCACGCTGCTGTCAGAGAAAGGATATCCCACACGATTGCGATCGCACTGGATTTTTTTAATTCTTTCTCACTCTTTACAGCCATGAAGCGGGTAAGGATATGAGGCATACCGCAGTATCCAAGTCCCCATGCAAGCTGGGAAAAGATTTCAACAAATGTATATGGGCGCTCTCCGTTCTCAAAAGGATTCAGGAAAGCTGCTGCTCCACCCGGTGCTCCGCTCTGTGTCAGAAGATCACTCAGACTTCCGCTCAGTGTCAGATATGCAACCAGCGGAACGATCAGAAGACCGATCAGCATCAGTGTTCCCTGTACAAAGTCAGTTACGCATACAGCCATAAATCCCCCCATAAATGTATAACAGAGGATGACTGCTGCACCAATTGCCAGAGCTATATGATAATCAATTCCAAATACTGTGTTAAAAAGTTTACCGCCTGCTGCCAGTGCAGAAGCTGTATAAACCAGGAAAAAGATTACGATCACGATGGATGAAAGCAATAACAGGATTCTCTTCTTATCCTGAAATCTGTTCTCAAGAAATGCCGGGATTGTAAGGGAATTGTTTGCTGCGATCGTATATTTACGAAGTCTGTGTGAAATACACACCCAGTTTAATACAGTTCCGATGAACAGACCTACAGCAATCCAGATCTGTCCTGTTCCCAGTGAATAAATCGCTCCCGGAAGTCCCATTAAGAGCCATCCGCTCATATCTGATGCCTGTGCTGAAAGAGCAGCTACCCATGCATTCAGTCCACGTCCGCCCAGAAAATAATCTTCCGAGCTGCTTGTTTTTTTCATATAAACCACACCAATGACTATCATAAGTAACAGATAGGCAACAAATGCGGACAATATGACCATTGTTGTACCACTCAAATTTACTCCTCCTTTTTTCTTCTTTTTTTCATACACTCTGGATTTGTCAAAGTATGTTCTGTTTCCTTCACATATTTATCCAAAAACAGAATACAGTCATTTTATATACTGCAAAAAGTAACCGGGTACCACTTCTGTACCCGGCTACTTTACCACATTACCTTAGCATCACGCAAGTGTATTTCTTGTTTTTCGACATTTTTCCGCCATTTTATGGAATTATTACTGTTACCGTCCGGCAAAGACCTTCACAGTAACTGTTTTATATTTTTACACCCAAACAGGTACTCTGTCAATCAGAAATTTATCTGTTCCTGTCTGCCGGCCTGTTTACATTCTCTTTTTGCTGTATGTTTTCTGCCTGCCAGAGCGTGTCTGAAAAATGCTTTACGCAAGATGTGCGTCACAATTTGTGGGAGATTTTGTTCGGATGAGGGCGTCGTAGTGGGCTACGACAACCGAATTCGGACAAAATATACCGCAAAGTGGGGCGTGCAGATTGCGGGAATGATTTTTCAGACACGCTCCAGGGCTTTATCTTTTTTCAGATAAACATTCTTAATATAGGAAATCAGTACCGCTTCCCCATGATCATTAAGTATCCGCAGCAGTCCCTCCAGATCTCTCTTTGTCTTCGGATGGATAAACCACAGCTTTTCCTTACCTTTCAGATAATAGTCCAGAGGCTGATGCTGATCATACTTATCCCCCAGATAATTTCTGGAAGCACTGATCCTGTCCATCACCATTTCCGCAATATATTTACGGGGCATGGGCACACCATTGATGATATGCTCATCTCCCGGTGCATAATCTACCCAGTACTCAAAATGATGTTTGTTGCGCCCTTTATGATGAAGCCAGGATTTTGATATTCCTGTATCTTCTCTTTCTGCATTGTTGGGACTTCTGTCTCCCTGATAGTATTTACATCCAACCAGAAATTCCACAGGTGCATATTTGGACAGGTCATGAAGCAGTCCCTGTTTATACATACCAGCCCGGAAACAGTAATGCATAACCAACAGCTTATGTCTGGTTATTGTTTTAAAGTGCAGCCACGGATGCATCTTTCTTCTCCTCCTCTACAGCCATCAGCACCACGATCGTACGCGGTGTGACCTTCAGCTTTTTACTATAAGTTTCCTGTTCCTGCTCCAGGAAACCATTCTCTTTCACAGCACTGGTATCAATCACTTTCTTCCATTTTCTGTATCCTGCCAGATTAGGAAGCGCAAAAATACGATCTTCCCAGTGAAAGTTATATGCAACGTATATGGAAGCATCCTCGCTGCCGTCTGCCCGGTGCGCATAGGCGCCACAATACATAATTCCAAGCAGTCTGGATGTGTTCTCAGAATTCATATACCATGCGCGTTCTCCATGAAGGGAAACATCCGGCAGTCCCCTGGTCTGATAATCCACTCCGTACATTTCTCCCGGAACATGAAGAATCGGATGTTCTTTCCGGAAAGCAATGGCATTCTTTACAAACTGAAACAGGGATTCATTTTTCTTCAGTGCTTTCCAGTCAATCCATCCAACCTGATTATCCTGACAATAGGCATTATTATTTCCGTTCTGTGAATTTCCAAACTCATCCCCGCCATAGATCATAGGAACACCCTGACTGAGCAGCACCATAAGAAAAGCATTTCTGATCTGACGTTCTCTCATCTGTCTGATCTGCAGCCTTCTGCTTGGCCCTTCCACGCCACAGTTCCAGGAATAATTATAACTGCTGCCATCGTGATTATTCTCCTGATTTGCTTCATTATGTCTGTAATTATAGGTCACCATATCATTCATGGTAAAGCCATCCTGACAGGCCATATAATTAATGACTGCATAGATATTTGGATTCCTTCTGATATGGTAAGCAGCCGCTGAGACCATATCCTCGTCACTTTTCAGAAAACGGCGCATATCCTGCAAAAATCCCGGATTATACTGTGCAATACATTTGTCTTCCGGTTTCTTCTTTTTTCGGATCTGGCTCTCATCAAAATCGTGAAACATCAGCCGGGTATCACTTAAAACCCCGTCATGCATCAGCAATTTGGCAGAAACTCCCTCACCCAATACATGAAATCCGTCTACATGATAGTAAAGTTTCCAGAACTGCAATGCCCTGAGTGCTGTCACAGGATTACATTCTCGTGGAAAATACATTTCCATGATACAGGCAATTCCGGCCTGATGCAGTTTTTTAATGAATGTTTTAAACTCTTTCTCCGGATCATCTGTTGCACAGTAAGATCTCTTGGGTGCAAAATAATAGCCATACATATATCCCCAGAAATTAACACGTCCCTGTGTATGCTTCTCAGATACCATTTTCTCAGATTCAGAATTCTTACAGGTACCGCTTTCCATAAATTCATATGCAGGCATCAGTTCAATTGTATTGATACCAAGCTCTTTCCAGTACGGGATCATTTCCTCCAGTGCCTGAAAAGTTCCCTTTGTACCGGTTATCGTCCGATTCGCTTTTGTATATCCGCGCACATGCAGTTTATAAAGGATCATTTCGTGATATGGAATAGCCGGATTTTTGTCGTTCTCCCAGTCAAAAACTTCTTTTTTAAGAAATCCTCCCCTGACTTTGTGCGGATTCGTACCCACCTCTGCACCAAAGCGTTCCCGTCCCAGAATCCTGTACGCACAGGGATCAGTATACACCTTTCCATTTATCAGAAAATTGTACTCGTACTCTTTCAGATTAAAATCCGGAATATACATTGCATATACATTTCCGGTTCTGTTTTCTTCTGTAAAAGGAATCTCCACATAAGGTTTTGCTGATCTCTTTTTGTAGAGAATCAGAGATGCTCTGCTGTCTTCCGGTACCTCAACTGCAAAATTACAGCCATCTGCCAACGGATTTGCACCAGGCACAAGAGCCAGCCCCTTTTCTGTTTTCATCTTTCTGCTCTCAGCCATCTCTTTCTCTCCTTCATATTTTTTCTTGTTGCTCATTATACTTTTCAGAAACACTATACAACGCTATAATGTAATCTGAAGTTCTACCGGACAATGATCGGAACCCATAATTTCAGAATGGATTTCTGCGCCTTCAAGCTTATCCTTCAACTGTGGAGACGTGATAAAATAGTCAATTCTCCACCCTGCATTCTTCTCTCTTGCTTTAAATCTGTAAGACCACCAGGAATATCTGCCCTCTACATCCGGATAAAAATAACGGAATGTATCGATAAATCCACTCTCCAGCACCTTACCAAAGCATGCTCTCTCTTCATCTGTAAATCCGGCATTTTTCCGGTTGGTCTTAGGATTCTTCAGGTCGATCTCCTGATGTGCCACATTGAAATCCCCGCAGCAGATCACAGGCTTACTTTCCTGCAATTTCAACAAGTATGCCAGAAAATCCTCTTCCCAGTGCATACGGTATTCCAGTCTGCGCAGTTCACTCTGGGAATTTGGTGTATATACAGTCACCAGATAAAATTTTTCATATTCCAGGGTGATCACACGCCCTTCTTTGTCATGTTCCTCAATTCCAATTCCATACGCCACAGACAGTGGCTCTTTCTTTGTAAAAACAGCAGTTCCGGAATATCCCCGTCTGTTGGCATAATTCCAGTACTGATAATATCCCGGAAGTTCCAGCTTCACCTGCCCCTGCTGGCATTTCGTTTCCTGCAGGCAGAAAATATCCGCATCAAGTGCTGCAAAGCTCTCTTCAAACCCTTTGCCAATGCATGCACGTATACCATTTACATTCCATGAGATTAATTTCATAATCAACTGATCCCCTTTGTTTTCTTATTAGCCCTGTTCAGCATTTGCTAACGATTCTCCCCTGAACGCTTCTGGTCTATTATAGCACGTTTCATGACTGTAAAAAACCTCTTTTTCTCCGGTTTCTGCTCATTGCATTTTTTTCCGGTTTCTGCTACAATGAACTGACATCAGATAAACATAGTCCCTGATAAATAAGAAAGAATGAGGAATATAAAATGAGTGACGAATTTACAGCTGGCGGATGTAACCCGAGTGACTGCGCTTCCTGCGGTGGTGGATGCAGTTCAGCCGGCGGATGCGATCCTGTTGAAAACCACAAGACAATCACCCTTACCATGGAAGACGATACAGAGGTAGAATGTGCGATCCTCACCGTTTTCCCGGTAGATGCGAAGGAATATATCGCACTTCTCCCACTTGATGAGAACGGTCAGAATGAAAGCGGCGAAGTTTACCTCTACGCATTTGCCCGTACTGAGAGCGGTGATCCGATGCTTTCCAACATCGAAAGCGATGAAGAATATGCAAAAGCCGCAGTTGCTTTTGACACAGTGCTTCAGAATGCAAAAGATTCTATGGAAAAAATTGATTAAGATCAAAGAACAATTATAGCAATTCCGGTATTTTATGGAATTGCTATAATTATTTTACCAAAATGTTACTGTTCACTCCGTTCACAGCAACACCAAAACACCTCTCAGGATAACTTCTAACCAATAGTTAATAGACAGCTCCTTGTTCCAACTGTATACTGGATATAAAGATTATATTTGTGGCCAGAATCTATTCTGTCCCGGATCACTGTATCAGAAAATCCATATACACCCAAATATTCAAAACAAGGAGGGCTTACATAATGAAAAAGAAAAAATTTCCGGTTTTTATTCTATGCTCACTTCTAACCCTTACCAATATTCAGACACCATGGGCATTTTCGGATGAAGCACTCGATGATCCGGTATTTTCGGATGAATCGGTCGATGATCCGGTATTTCCGGTTGAACTGCCCGACGATCCGGCATTTTCTGACGAAATCACTCCTGATGAATCAACATACGCCAAAGACACTGCAGATATATCTGCTTCCGGAAATTCCATTCCGATCACTGCTGACAGTGGATTTGCAGACCCTGTTTTCCAAAAATGGATTTCCGAAAACATTGATACAGATCGCAACGGGCTTCTCTCTGACGAAGAAATCTCCATGTGCACAGAAATCAGTATTCCTTCCATGTCAGTCGATTCCCTGGAAGGCATCGAATATTTTTATAATCTGAAAACCCTGGACTGTTCTGACAATGAACTGCTGTTTCTCGATGTATCAGCCAACATAGTTCTGAAATCTCTGAACTGCTCACACAACAATCTGCTCAGTCTGGATCTCTCCTCATGCAAAAAACTGAAAGATCTTGACATCTCCTTTAACAACTGTGGGAGCAACAGTTCCATCAGTCTTCCCAAAAGTTCTTCTGTGGAGAAATTAAACATCTCTTCTGTTGTTCTTGATGATTTTGATTTCTCCCGTTTTTCCAGACTGAAAGAACTGGATTGCAGCAACTGTAATCTGCGCACTCTTAAACCTGCATCTATTCCATCACTGGAAAAGCTTATCTGTTCCGGCAATCTCCTGGATACCCTGAACTTAAGCCGTCTTTCCGGTTTGAAATATCTGGACTGTTCTTCCAACAGTATACAGACTCTGAAACTGCCGGACACCAGATCACTGAATACCCTTTACTGCCAGAATAATCTTCTCACTAAACTGAACCTCTCCGGTTTTTTATCACTGAAGAAACTGAACTGTTCCGACAATAAGCTGTTGGAGCCTGATCTTCGCGGCTGCTTTCCCGAGGAACTGATCTGTAATGATAACGTGATCCGCACTCCTATGGAATTTTATGATCTGTCTCAGTTCGCTTCACCTGAAGATATCACCATAATGGAAAATGGCATGATCGACACCTCTTACCGGCTGACTGCTATTAATAAATTAAACCCTGTAAAAATCCGCCGCAGATTTACCAGTGCCGGCACAGAACAATATGGCACACAGATCATTTACATTGGATATCTGCTTGAAAATGATTTCCGATCACCTGCATTGTTTCAGCAAATGCAGCAGAACTATCCACTGACAGACGATCATATGCTTTCCCGCGAATATCTGAAGGAAGTTTCTTCCCTTTCCTTTGACGAAGATTTTCCGTTATTTCCTTCAGATCTGGCCTATTTTACAGGACTGAAAAGTCTGAGATGTACGGATCTTCCTCAAATCACCGAACTGGATCTCAGCAGAAATCCGGAACTTACCGAACTGATCTGTATTGGAACAGGTATCCGTTCTCTGAACCTTACCTCCAACAAAAGCCTGGAATCTGTTCAGCTGTGTAACAACAGCCTTTCCTCATTAAATATAACCGGACTTACGTCACTTTCCAGCCTTGACTGCCGCTTTAATTCTCTGGTCAGCGTTGATACCACAGGCAGCACTGCTTTGAAGGATAACCTGTTCTTTCCGCAGCATACATGCACCGTCAATGCTGATCATGCAGGAAAAATTTCGTTCGACCAACTGGGAAATTTCCATCAGCAGCTGGATACACCGGCAGCAATCCTCGCAGGCGATGAACTTCTGTACACACCCGGAGATGACTTCTTTACTCTTTTAAGTCCTGCCGTAACCATGACGGAAGCATCTTTTTCCATTATGGATACCAATACATGGCAGATTCTCGGAACCTGCCGGATGACCATAAACATTGAATCAGGAACTCCTGTCACTCCTGAAAAACCGACATTAAAAAAAATCAAATCCACTCATGAGGTTACCATCACCTGGAAAAAAGCAAAGAATGTCAGTGGATACCGGATTCTCCGCAGAGAAAAGAATAAATCAGAGGCTTCATGGAAAGCAATCGCAACAGTTTCCTCTTCCCGTACCTCCTATACAGACAGTACCGGACTGATCAAGAAATCCTACCTGTATACAGTGCAGTCCTACACTTTCCAAAACGGTAAGAAAATCTACAGTAAATATAACACCAAAGGCCTGACCGGTACAGCAAAACTCAAACGCCCTGCGGTTAAAAAACCCCAAAAAGATGTTGTCATAAATCTTATGTGGGACGAAGTTCCGGGTGCCGATGGCTATCGCATCTACCGCCGCAGGAAAGGTATCTCCAAATGGACAAAACTGGGAGATATTGAATTTTCCGGGTTGTATTACACAGACGAAACTGCTGTTCCCAAAACAGTCTATGATTATGCAGTCCGCCCATACCGTAAGCTTGGCAGCAAAATTTCTCTGGGTGATTACAGCTCCACCGGATACGTCTGCCAGACTGCAATTCCAAAGGTCAGCCTGACTTCTGTCACTGAGCAGGATGGCGGTGTCACAGTAAAATGGAAACACCAGCCTTATGTCACCGGCTACTTTATTTATCGTGCAGACGACCAGAACAGTAAATACTGTAAAATTTCAGATACACCAAACGGTCCTGATTCAGAGGAATACTATGCATATTATGAACCAGTGCCATTCGGCTCCGTAAATCCATTATATAAAGTTCGGGCATACGTCCTTATCGGTAAGAAATATTACTATGGACCATATTCCAGAGCACTGGCTCTAAATCCGTACTCCGATAATCTCAATGCTCACGATTTTTCGGAATTCCACATGGGTTACCAGTTAAGCAACAGTTCTTCCTCCACAGGTTTTGACCGTAACTATGATGACGGTGGCAGTTTTTCCATGGCTGCCGCCTATCTTACACGCGGATCCGGTCCTGTATACGAATGGCAGGCTCCTTACGAAAATATCTCATCAGCATCCTATGACTCATTCACACCTGCGCTTAGAGTAAATGAGATTATGTTTATTCCCCAGCGAAAGAATGCATTAGATAATCAGGCAATCAAACAGGCAATTATGAATTACGGTGCAGTATCTGCATCCTATCTCTCCGTTGACGAATACTACTCCAATGATCAGATTTCCTTCTGCCTTCCCGACGATTACGATGCAGGAAGGGCTCCTGCCGGTTCTGCACCTGTCATATCCACACAACATGCTATTGCTATTGTAGGATGGGATGATGATTACGCAAAAGAAAACTTTCCGGTCCGGCCGGCCGGCAACGGTGCCTTTCTTTGTAAAAACAGCTGGGGAAAAGATTTCGGGGACAATGGATATTTTTATATTTCCTATTACGACGGCTTTCTGGGTATGCAGGAGTTCTCCATGGCATTCGGAAAGATTTCCTCTGATAACACCTGTAACCGCATTTATCAGTATGATCCTTTAGGTGCCACCACTGCTTTCGGTTATAATGATGAACTGTACTGTGCCAATGTATTCCCTGAAAACGGACAGAAATTAGCCAGGAAAGAGCAGCTTGGTTCTGTCTCCTTCTATACCTATGATAATAATTATAACTATGAAGTTTATATTGTTTCTTCCTTTAAGAATCAAAACTCCTTTCAAAAGCTTCCTTCTCCTGCTGCCCGGGGAAACTGCCGGTATGCCGGATATCATACGGTAGATTTTTCCAGACCTGTGACTTTAAAAGCAGGCACACGTTTTGCTGTAGTCATAAAGTTATGGAGCAGCACAGGTGCAAAAACGTATTTCGAGGCTCCTCTGAACGGTACCAGTTCCAGAGCCACTGCTTCTGACGGAGAAAGTTATATCAGCCATCATGGGGATATATGGACGGATTTTAACACCTATCTGCCAAACACAAATGTGTGCATCAAAGCATTTACCAATGGTAAAATCACAGAAAATGTCCCTGCTGCCGGTTCAGACGGTAAAGATATTTCCTGTGAAAGCTACTCCGCTGAGGAACTGAAAGAACGAGGATTTCTCCTTAATCCGGCTTATGAAGACGGAAATTCAGATATGGTCTCTTCTGTAAGCACCGGAAACGCACCTTCAGCCTCTGCCCCTGTACTTCCTGCCGCCTATGACCTGCGTCAGAGTGGTCGTGTATCCCCTGTGAAAAATCAGGGGGAACAGGGATTATGCTGGACATTCTCCACTTACGCTTCGCTTGAGAGCTTTCTTCTTTGTTCCTGAAAAAAATCCTCTCCCGGAATATCTATGAACATTCATAAATATTTCCGGGAGAGGATTTTTTATAGTCATTTTACATTACAATCCCATTGATCTCCACATTCGCATCTACGTCCTGTGTATAGTCAATATCACTGTAATGGAATCCGAACATATGATAGAAATCTTCCCAGTAGCCGTCAATGTCGCAATACTGATTTACTGTATCTGTAGTGACTGCTTTCCAACATTTCTTTACTTCTTCCTGAATCTCAGGGAGCAGTTCGTAATCATCCATACGGATAAATCCGTTTTCATCTGTCCGGAAACCTTCCGGGGTATAGAGTTTCTGTGTAAAAAGCCTTGCAATCTGCTGAATACAGTTTTCATGATTTCCGGCCCTTTTCATAACTTTATAAAGAATAGCAAAATACAACGGTACAACCGGAATAGCCGCACTTGCTTGAGTTACCAGACCTTTGTTTACAGAAATTACTGCGCGGACATCCGGATGTGCCTGATTAATCTCTGACATTGTTTTCTGTAAGTGCTGTTTGGCAGTTCCAATGGTTCCATGATAGTAGATTGGATAAGTCAGTTCCGGTCCGATGTAGGAATATGCTACGGTTACTGCATTCTCAGTCAGTACATCTGCTGCTTTCAGCGCATCAATCCAGTCTGCCCAGTCTTCGCCGCCCATAACTTTGACTGTGCTTAAAACCTCTTCTTCAGTAGCAGGTTCTACTGTTTTCTCTGTAATCTCATTATTTCTCAGATCCAGACTCTTCTCTGTAAATGGCTCATCTGTAGTTTTCAGACAGGAAGACCAAGTCTTTCCTTCTGCATCTGTACGTCTCGGTGCTGCCAGACTGTAAACTACCAGGTCCACTTTTCCAAGATCCTTTTTGATCAGTTCAATCGCCTTCTCCTTGATTTCCTTTGAAAAAGCATCTCCGTTAATGGTCTTTGCATAAACACCTTTCCCGGAAGCCAGTCTGTGAAACTCTGCTGTATTATACCATCCGGGTGTCGCTGTTCTTCTGCCATTTGCCTGACGTTCAAACATGATTCCAAGAGTATCGGCACCACAGTTTTCCAGTGCACAGATACGGGATGCGAGGCCGTAGCCTGTAGAACATCCAATAATCAGAGCTTTCTTTGTTCCATTTACAATTCCCTGCTTACAGGCGTAATCTGCCTGGTTGCGCACACTCTCTGCACATCCCTGCGGATGTGCGGTTGTACAGATATATTCTCTTACTTTTGGCTCGATGATCATAACTTTTCTCCCTAAATTTATTTCTTTGCCTGATATTTTTTAGTCAAGCGGATAAAATCATCCGCTTCGTTACTTGTTCATAATCGAATAACTGCTCCGCAGTATATACGCTTGAATTGTATGTATTGCAAATATTTTGAATCTCAAAATATTATAGCAAAGAAAAAGCAGAACGTAAAGTAAAAATCTCAGATTCTTCCCTATGTTCTACTTTTTTTACATTCTGGCTCTGATTTCATCTATAAACTTTGTGAAATATGCTCCGCTAGAACATTACATTACTTTTACCCACTATTTCGCAGTAGTACTTCCAAATCCACCATTGCGGATTTCTGTAGCATCATCATCTACCGTAATTCCATACTCTACAAAGATTCCCTGCATGAAGCCTGTATCTGCCGGAATTGTCAAAGTTTTGTTTTCATTGGAATCATTTGTGATCTTTGAAAAAATGTGGCCTTCGTTATCTGAATAGAAATAATCACTGTCAATGATACCAACTGTATTGTTCAGCTGAAGACGGTATTTAAATCCCAGTCCGCTTCTCGGATAACATTTCAGCACCCATTCCGGCTGCATTTCCACCCGGATTCCTGTCGGGATCTTTACTGTTTCGCCTGGCTTCAGAGTAAATTCTGCCGGTGCGAAAAAGTCATAGCCGGCACTTCCTGCTGTCGCTCTCTTCGGCAGACGGATAGCTTCATATACTTTCTCTGCTTCTTCCTGAGACTGTGCGAAGGTATCAATCCAGTCTGCTGTGAAGCGTTCTTTGCTTACTTTATGAAATTTTGCGATTCGTTTCATCTGTTTTTCCTCCTGTCTGGTCATGCAAAGCTGACACTCCTGCTTCGCAGTACACTCATAGCTGAATATTTGACTGATTCAGTAAAAAAGCAGTTCAGGTACACCTGACGCATACTTGAACTGCCTGTATATTTCTTATTTATGCAATACGACTTTTCCTTCATGAAGAGTTTTGGGAACATCGATCACTCTCTGATTGCTGGAACCTTTCCATTTCAGGGAAAGTTCTTTCTTGTCCACCTCAAATTCACCGTCTACGCAGACATCCAGATAACGCACAATCTCTTCTTTGCAGATCTCCTCCCAGAGGAAACCTGTATAAAGCCAGATTGTTTTACCAGGATATCTCTTTCTGATCTCCTTCGCAAAGGCTGTTACCTCAGTGATATTTGCCGGGTGCAGTGGATCTCCACCTGAAAAGGTAATTCCGCTCACATAATCCTTATCCAGTTCCGCAAAAATCTCCTTGCGTTCTGCCTCACCGAAAGGCAGTCCGCCGTTTGGATCCCAGGTGACAGGATTCTGGCATTCCGGACAGCAGTGATTGCATCCTGCCACCCAGAGCACTACACGAAGTCCGTCGCCATTAAGCATATCGTCCTTGGTAATATTGTGATATCTCATAATTTTTTACGCTTCTTCCGGTACATCCTTCATGCTGAAGCTGATTCTTCCCATCTTGTCTTTGCCAAGGCAGACAACCTTAACTTTATCACCAAGTGTGAGAACATCCTCAACACGATTGATTCTTTCTTTACAGATCTTGGAAATGTGTACCATTCCCTCTTTACCCGGTGCAAATTCAACGAATGCACCAAACTCTTTGATGCTGACAACTTTACCTGTAAAGATCTGTCCTGCTTCAAAATCAGTTGCAATGATCTTAACCATGTTAGCTGCCTCATCCATGCTCTTCTGATCAACTCCACAGATAGATACCGCACCTTCGTCTGTGATATCGATCTTAACACCTGTACGCTCGATGATCGTATTGATAGTCTTTCCTCTCTGACCTACAACATCACCGATCTTCTGAGGATCGATCTGGATCTGAATGATCTTCGGAGCATATTCGCCTACAGATGTACGTGGAGCTGCAATACATTTCTCCATAACTTCTGTCAGGATATATTCTCTTGCTTCTTTTGTACGTCTGATCGCTTCTTCTACGATCGGTCTTGTCAGTCCATGGATCTTGATATCCATCTGGATTGCTGTGATACCGTCATGAGTTCCGGCTACCTTGAAGTCCATATCTCCGAAGAAGTCTTCAAGTCCCTGGATATCTGTGAGAACAATGTAATCATCATCTGTATCGCCTGTTACCAGACCACAGGAAATACCTGCTACCGGTTTTTTGATCGGTACACCGGCGGCCATCAGAGACATTGTGGATGCACAGATACTTGCCTGAGAAGTAGAACCATTGGATTCAAATGTCTCAGATACAGTACGGATCGCATATGGGAATTCTGCTTCGCTTGGAAGTACCGGAAGCAGTGCACGCTCTGCCAGTGCTCCATGTCCGATCTCACGACGTCCCGGTCCTCTGGATGGCTTTGTCTCACCTACAGAGTATGATGGGAAGTTGTAGTGGTGCATATATCTCTTTGTTGTCTCTGCTTCATCCAGACCATCCAGTTTCTGAGCTTCAGAAAGTGGTGCCAATGTACAGATGTTGCAGATCTGTGTCTGTCCACGAGTGAACATTGCAGAACCATGTACTCTAGGAATCAAATCAACTTCTGCTGCAAGTGGTCTGATCTGGTCGATCTCTCTTCCGTCCGGACGTTTGTGGTCTTTTAAGATCATCTTACGTACTGTCTTCTTCTGGTACTGGTATACAGCCTCAGGAAGAACTGCAAGCCACTCTTCATTTTCAGCAAATGCTTCTTCTAACTTTTCTGTTACGACACGGATATTTTCTTCTCTTGTCTGTTTATCATCAGAGAATACTGCTACTTCCATCTCTTCCGGAGTAACGATCTCTTTGATTGCTGCAAAGAGTTCTTCCGGAACTGCACAGCTTTCATATTCGTGTTTTTGTTTTCCACACTCTGCTACAATTGTATCGATGAATGCGATTACTTTCTGGTTTAATTCATGTGCTGCAAAGATTGCATCGATCATCTGCTGCTCTGGAACTTCGTTTGCTCCGGCTTCGATCATAATGACTTTCTCTCTTGTAGAAGCAACCGTTAAAGCCATATCAGATACTGCTCTCTGAGCTGCTGTAGGGTTGAATACGAATTCTCCGTCTACCAGACCTACCTGTGTAGTAGAGATCGGTCCGTCAAACGGGATATCGGAAATTGTTGTTGCGATTGCTGCACCAAGCATAGCTGTAAGCTCCGGAGCACAGTCCTGATCTACAGATAATACAAGGTTCTCCAGTGTTACATCGTTACGGTAATCCTTTGGGAACAGTGGTCTCATTGGACGGTCGATTACACGGCATGTAAGGATAGCATTTTCAGATGCTTTTCCTTCTCTCTTATTGAATCCTCCAGGAATCTTTCCTACTGCATACATTCTTTCGTTGTATTCCACGCTCAGTGGGAAGAAATCGATTCCGTCTCTTGGCTTCTCTGAAGCAGTTGCTGTACAAAGTACAGTTGTGTCACCGTAATGCATTAATACAGCACCATTTGCCTGTTTTGCAACTCTGCCTACGTCAACTTTTAAAGGTCTTCCGGCGAGTTCCATTTCAAATGTTTTATACATAAATGTTTTCTCCTTTATTTTTCTTTTGTGGTTCAAGATTACCCCGAAACTACTGAAAAACACATTTTTCACTATGCAAATGCCATATAAAGCAGCATTTCTGCATCAAATATACTTTTCAGTGGTCTCGGTGAAGCTTTCCCAATCCACAATCTTAGTTATTATAACATACCCTTACATAAAAAGCTATACAAAAAACACTTACTACTGCAGAAACTGCCACTTCGAAAAGCATCCCCCAAAAATTGCCAGCAAAAAACCTTACAGATGATAACTTTTCACCGATATCAGGCAACGAAAAAGGGACATTCTTCCGAATGTCCCCATAAAAAGCATGAATTATTTTCTTAATCCAAGTTTCTCGATCAGTGCACGATATCTTTCGATGTCTGTCTTCTTCAGGTATGCAAGAAGTCCTCTTCTCTGTCCTACCATCTTAAGAAGTCCTCTTCTTGAGTGGTGATCCTTTGGATTAGCTTTGAAGTGATCTGTAAGATCATTGATTCTTGCTGTCAGGATAGCGATCTGTACTTCCGGTGATCCTGTATCTCCTGCTGTTCTACCATACTGTGCTACGATCTGTTCTTTCTGCTCTTTAGAAATCATGTTTGTTTCCTCCTATATACTCTTAATTAAAACGCCTGATATTAAGTAACGGTTGGAGTTTCCAGTTACCGAACACCGGCTTCAACGTTGCTTAGTATATCATATGAAATTCCTCGTGTAAAGAGAAATTTATACAATTCCGAAATATTCCATTCCTTTTGCAATATCCTTATCGATCTGTCTTTTCAGTGCATCGATCCCGTCAAATTTCTGCTCCGGTCTCCGGAATTTTTTAAGATTAATCCGTACTTTTTCCCCGTATGCATTTCCAGAATATCCGAAAAGAAATGCCTCGATCAACAGCTTCTTTTCTTCTGTCACGGTCGGTTTGATACCGACATTGGCAATTCCCGGATAAGTCTTTCCTTCGATATCTATCTTACAGAAATAGACTCCGTGCGCCGGCACGATCTTTCCTTCCGGCCATGCTACATTCAGCGTCGGGAATCCAAGCGTACGGCCAAGCTGTCTGCCATGTTCAACCGTTCCTTCTACTTCAAACGGATAACCAAGCAGAGTTTCTGCCAGCCCTACATCGCCCTCTTTTACTACTTCTTTTACATAAGTACTGCTGATAATCCGGTCGTGATAACGTTCTTTTTCTATAACGATCAGTTCATAATCATACTGGTCTGCATATTCCGCCAGCATATGCACATCCCCGCGTTTCTCACATCCGAATGTAAAATCTGTCCCTACCACGATATATTTCGCACGAAACAGATCATGGATGATCTCCTGTATAAAATCTTCCGCACTCTTCTGACGAAAAGATTCGGTAAACGGGCATTCGATCAGGTAATCGACCTCATCTTTTACCCTTTCCTGCCGTTCCTCTCCGACCATCAGAAGTTCCGGGGCAATCCCTTTTTCCTTCCATAACGGTCTCATGTCAAACGAACATACGATACTGTTTATATTCTCCTGTTTTCCTAATTCATGGACCTTTGTCACAAGCATCTGATGGCCTCTGTGTAATCCATCGAACTTTCCAAAAGTCACTGCTGCCCTTCCGTTTCCGTTATATTCCGCAAGCTCTCTGATATACTGCATAGTCTTTTCTTCCTCGTTTACTCGTTAAAAAACATCTTGACGATGTGGTATTTTTTTTCTTTCCACTGGTAAATGGCGATGAATTTACCTGATTCATCATACAGACGCACCTGAGTTTCTTCGTCTTGTCCGCATGCCTCTTTTAACATTTTAAGATCCAGAGGATTCCCATTCTTAGCAAATGCCTTCCAATCATCTTTCACCGTGATCTTCGGATAAGACGGGAACATCGCATCGATCGGTACCAGAAGCTCTGCAAGCTTTCCTTCCTGCTTCAAGGTTTCGATTTCATCCAGCGTTTTCGCATCTTCAATCCGGAACGTTGACACCCTTGTACGGATCAGTGATTCCATGCAGCCTCCGCATCCGAGTTTCTCACCTATATCATGACAAAGCGTACGGATGTAGGTCCCTTTCGAACACGATACTTCCATACGGACTTTCGGAAGATCAATCTCAAGAATCTGAATATCCAGGATCTTAACCGGACGTGCTTTTCTCTCTATGACCTTTCCTTCTCTGGCAAGCTCATATAATTTCTTTCCATTTACCTTAAGAGCCGAATACATTGGGGGAATCTGTTCATAATCTCCGATAAATCCTTCAATAGCTTCTCTGACTTTTTCTTCGGTCAGTGCCTCTGTTGACTTTTCTTCCAGAACTTCACCTGTAATATCCTGTGTATCCGTTGTCTTGCCAAGAAGCAACACTGCTTCATATGTCTTGTTCTTGTCAGTCAAAAGATCACAAAGCTTGGTTGCTTTTCCAAGACACACCGGAAGGACACCTGTCGCATCCGGATCAAGTGTCCCTGTATGTCCGATCTTCTTTTGTCCGACGATCCCGCGAAGTTTCGCCACCACATCATGGGATGTAAATCCCTTTTCTTTATACACATTGATAATTCCGTGTATCATAGTTTACTGCTCCTGTGTCTTTTCCAGTTTTTCCATCTGTGCCTCAATCTGTTTGGACAAATTATTCAGCACATCAAACGGTGTTCCCGCCATTGTAAATCCGGATGCCTTCTTATGACCGCCGCCGCCAAAATACTGTGCGATCTTGCTGACATCGATTTTCTCTTTGGAACGGAGGCTTACTTTGAATTCATTCTGTTTCAACTCATACATGAATACAGCAACCTCTACTCCTTCTGTCACGCGAAGCTGGCTTACAATTCCTTCCAGATCTTTTGGTCCCACACCGTAAAAATCCATCACATCTCTCCGAATATAGGACGCGATACCTGTTCCATTTAAAAACAGGATACTTTCCATCAGTGCACGGCCCATCACAAGATTCTGCGCATAAGATTTCGCATAGAATGTATCTTCTATGATCTTTGGTCCATCAATGCCTTTTTCCAGAAGATTTGCGGCCACCCGGAATGTCTCCGGTCCGGCGCAGGAATACTGGAATACGCCTGTATCATGCACAATTCCAAGGTACAGTGCTTCCGCCACATTTTGGGAAATCTTCTCTTCATCCAGAAGTCCGTATACCAGTTCTGATGTCGAACTTGCTTCCGGAACGATATGATTTACATCTGCAAAGCCGATGTTACTGATATGGTGATCCACACAGAACGTATGCTTTGCTTTATTAAATAACGTTTTAGAATACTCCAGTCTGTCTGTATCCCCGCAGTCCAGGGAAATGAAGAGATCATATACTTTCTCTTCATCATCCACAGACTCCAGGATTGTCTCTGTCCCTTTTAAAAAATGAAACGATTCCGGGATATCTTTCAGATAAATATCCACGGTTTTATCACTGTAGTTTTCACGGATATACTGTCCGAGTCCCACACAGGAACCCACACAGTCTCCATCCGGACGCACATGTCCGCCGATCGCGATCGTGGACACGTTCTCCAATACTTTATTCAGCATCTTCCTCAACACCTTCCGTTTTCAGGTCTTTGGTTACTTCATCAATCTTCTTTGACATATTTACGCCATATTCTATCGACTGATCAAGAATAAAACGAACATCCGGTGTGTTTCTTAAGTTAATACTGCGGGCTAATTCACGACGGATATAACCATGCGCACTTCTAAGCCCCTCTAGAGTAGATTCCTGTGCTTCTTTATCACCAAGTACACTGATATAAGCTTTACAGGTCTTTAAATCCGGAGCCACCTCTACGGATACAACAGAAGTCATAGGAGCAATTCTAGGGTCCTTGATCTCTCTGGAAATAATCCGGCTTAATTCTTTTAATACCTCAGAATTAATTCGGGTATTTTTTACACTGTTTTTTCTCATATAACAGTACCTCCTGTTATCTAGGAATTTCTTCCATTACGAAAGCTTCGATCTGATCGCCCTCTTTAATATCATTATATTTTTCGAAAACGATACCACATTCGAAACCTGATTTTACTTCTTTTACGTCATCTTTGAAACGTTTCAGGGATGCCAGTTCTCCTTCATAAATAACGATACCGTCACGAACGATACGTGATTGTGCATCTTTTGTGATAGAACCGTCAAGTACGTAACATCCAGCGATTGTTCCAACTCCAGAAGCTTTGTAAATCTGACGTACTTCTACGTGACCGATTACTTTTTCTCTGTAAACAGGATCTAACATACCCTTGATCGCTGCTTCAATATCTTCAATCGCATTATAGATGACACGATATAATCTCATATCAACCTTTTCTCTTTCTGCGGCAGCCTTTGCCATCGCATCCGGACGTACATTAAACCCAATGATGATCGCATTCGATGCGGAAGCTAAGATTACGTCGGATTCATTAATCGCACCTACACCACCATGAACAACCTTGATCATAACTTCTTCGTTAGAAAGCTTCATGAGACTCTGTTTTACTGCTTCTACAGAACCCTGTACATCGGCTTTTACAACGAGATTTAATTCTTTTACATTACCTGCCTGAATCTGATTGAACAGGTCATCAAGAGATAACTTATTCTTTGTCTCTTCAAGCATCTTTTCTCTTCCATAAGCAATAAATGCATCTGCTGTCGCTCTTGCCTCTTTTTCATTTCCATGAGCCATGAGAACTTCACCGGAGAATGGTACATCGTTAAGACCAAGAATCTCTACTGGTGTAGATGGGCCTGCTGCCTTTACACGATTACCTTTATCATCCATCATTGCACGAACACGACCAAATGCGTGGCCTACATTGATACTGTCGCCTACATGAAGAGTACCTTTCTGAATAAGGATTGTTGCTACCGGACCACGACCTTTATCAAGCTTCGCCTCGATAACAAGACCTCTTGCTCTTCTCTTTGCATTTGCCTTAAGCTCTAATACTT
>OLFU01001406.1_pt1 | contig 23528 bp, 19 predicted proteins | sample 1605161 | NCBI WGS metagenome assembly OLFU01 (sample SAMEA3888914, study PRJEB22519) | human gut metagenome | biome: human gut; feature: human-associated habitat; material: faeces | place: Denmark | collected 2011
AAAAATCGTTCTGGCCCAGCCATATGTACCGTTCCTGACAGCAGTGGCCTCCACGGTCTGTATCATGAATGAGAAGGCGGTAAATGAGGCCGGCGACCTGATGAAGAGCCTGGGAGGCAGCAAGACCCTGATCGTCACCGACAAGTTCCTGGCCCAGTACGGCATGGCCGGACGGGTGGCGGATATCCTGTCCAAGGCGGGCATCCAGGCGGAGATATTCCCCGGGGCTGAGCCCAACCCCACCGACCTGAACGTAGCTGCCGGTGTGACCGCCTATCGGGAGCACGGCTGTGACTCTATCCTGTCTCTGGGCGGCGGTTCCTCCCACGACTGCGCCAAGGGCATCGGCATGGTGGCCGCCAGCGGCGGGAGCATCCACGATTACGAGGGCGTAGACCGGTCCACCAAACCCCTGATGCCTCTGATGGCCGTGAACACCACGGCGGGCACCGCCTCTGAGATCACCCGCTTCTGCATCATCACCGACACCCGGCGGAAGGTGAAGATGGCCATCGTAGACTGGCGGGTCACCCCTCAGATCGCCATCAACGACCCGGAGCTGATGAAGGGGATGCCCCCGGCCCTCACGGCGGCCACCGGCATGGATGCCCTGACCCACGCCATCGAGGCCTATGTCTCCACCGATGCAAACCCCCTGACGGATGCGGCGGCCATTATGGCGATCCAGATGATCTCCCATTATCTGCCCAAGGCGGTGGCCAACGGAAACTACATGAAGGCCCGGGACAAGATGGCCTATGCCCAGTATCTGGCCGGTATCGCCTTCAACAATGCCTCCCTGGGTTATGTCCATGCCATGGCCCACCAGCTGGGCGGCGTGTACAACCTGCCCCACGGCGTGTGCAACGCGGTGCTGCTGCCCTATGTGATGAAATTCAACCTCATCGGCAATATGAACCGCTTCAAGCAGATCGCCCATGCGCTGGGTGTGGAGAGCGCCGGCGTATCCAGTGACCGGGACGCCGAGGCCGGCATCCAGGCCGTGAAGTGCATGAGCCAGCGCCTGGGCATCCCCAAGAGCCTGAAGGAGTTGGGCGTGAAGCCGAAGGACTTTATCATGATGGCCGAAAACGCCCAAAAGGACGTGTGTAGCGTCACCAATCCCAGAACGGCCACCACCGAGCAGATCGTGGAGATCTACCGCCAGGCCTATGAGGGCGAATAAGAGAAGCTGAATCCGATATATCAGGTCCCCCGCAGTGAGAAGCTGCGTGGGGCCTTTTGTTGTCCTTCTGCCCTTCCGAGTAGTGTTTGCGTATAAAGCACTCCAGCGGGGCATTTTAAAATCGGGAGGTGAAACAAGATGCCAAACAAAGACAAATCGCGCCCCAACAAGTCCGGTCCCGGACGGCTGAACGACCTGCGGCTAAGTCCCCAGGGGCGGCTGTGCGCCCGGTTTGACGGGATGAGCATGGCAAACTACCCCACAGGGGTGCGCAGCGGCATGGGCTTTCCCGTGGTGGACAACTGCGTGGAGGAGCACATCCAATAAGGAAGGCTCGCAAAGGCAAGAGAAGAAAGACAAAAGAACGTCCGCCCCGTCTGTGACCCAGACGGGGCGGACGCGTCAGCAATGACAGAGCGTTCTGCTTACAGCAGGTGGAAGTTCACGATCAGGCCGGAGAACACGATGGACACGGTGGAGACCAGCTTGATCAGGATGTTCAGAGAGGGGCCGGAGGTGTCCTTGAAGGGGTCGCCCACGGTGTCGCCGATGACGGCGGCCTTGTGGTTGTCGCTGCCCTTGCCGCCGTGGTGGCCGGCCTCGATGTACTTCTTGGCGTTATCCCAAGCGCCGCCGGCGTTGGACATGAACACGGCCATGGCGAAGCCGGTGACGGACACGCCGCCCAGCAGGCCCACAACGCCCTCAACGGACAGGATCAGACCGGTGGCGATGGGGACCACGATGGCCAGCAGAGAGGGGTTGACCATCTCCTTCAAGGCGCCCTTGGTGCACAGACCCACGCAGCTGGCGTAGTCGGGATCGGACTTGCCCTCCATGATGCCGGGGATCTCCCGGAACTGGCGGCGGACCTCGACCACGATGGACTGGGCGGCGCGCTGCACGGCGCTCATGGTGAAGGCGGCGAACACGAAGGTGAGCATAGCGCCCACGAACAGACCCACCAGAACGGCGGGGTTGGTCAGGGACAGATCGGGGGCGTGGTCCATCTTGGACTTGACGATGTCCACATAGCTGACCAGCAGAGCCAGGGCGGTCAGAGCGGCGGAGCCGATGGCGAAGCCCTTGCCGGTGGCAGCGGTGGTGTTGCCCAGGGAGTCCAGGGCGTCGGTGCGCTCACGGACCTCCTCGCCCAGGCCGGACATCTCGGCGATGCCGCCGGCGTTGTCGGCCACGGGACCATAGGCGTCGGTGGCCAGAGTGATGCCCAGAGTGGACAGCATACCCACGGCGGCGATGCCGATGCCGTACAGACCCTTAGAGAACAGGTCGGCGTAGTTGGCGGAAGCGGTGGCCAGAGAGCCGCCGGCAGCCAGGAAGGAGATGATAACAGCAGCGCCCACGATCAGGATGGGGGCGATGGTGGACATCATGCCCAGGGACAGACCGCCGATGATGGTGGTGGCGGCGCCGGTCTCGGTGGCGTCAGCCAGGACCTGGGTGGGCTTGTAGGTGTCAGAGGTGTAATACTCGGTGAAGTAGCCGATGGCGCAGCCGCCGATCAGACCACACAGGATAGCGACGTACACGCCCCAGTTGCCCACGGTGAAGTAGGTCAGAGGAGCGGCCAGGATGGCGGCCAGGATGGCAGCGCCGTAAGTACCCTTACGCAGGGTGCCCAGCAGCTCGCGCTGAGAAGCGCCCTCCTTGGTGCGGATCAGGAAGGAGCAGGCGATGGAGCACAGGATGCCCACAACGGCCAGAGAGATGGGCAGCAGCATGGCGGACCAGCTGTTGTCGGGATAGGCGGCCACGCCCAGGGCAAAGGTGGCCAGGATGGAGCCCACATAGGACTCGTACAGGTCAGCGCCCATGCCGGCCACGTCGCCCACGTTGTCGCCCACGTTGTCGGCGATGGTGGCGGGGTTGCGGGGGTCGTCCTCGGGGATGCCGGCCTCGACCTTACCCACCAGGTCAGCGCCCACGTCGGCGGCCTTGGTGAAGATGCCGCCGCCCACACGGGCAAACAGAGCCATGAAGGAGGCACCCATGCCGAACATGACCATGGTCTGGGCGATCTTGGCGGCGTCGAAGTGGGCAACGTACTTCAGAATGTGGAACCACACGGAGATGTCCAGCAGGCCCAGGCCCACCACGGTGAAGCCCATGACGGAGCCGGAGGAGAAGGCCACGTTCAGGCCCTTGTTCAGGCTCTCGCTGGCGGCCTGCGCGGTGCGGGAGTTGGCGGCGGTGGCGATGCGCATGCCCACGAAACCGGCCAGGGCGGAGTAGATGCCGCCGGTCAGGAAGGCGAAGGGGATGAACCAGTTGTCCAGCATCCCGAAATAGGCCAGAGCCAGCAGGATGACGAACACCACTACGAACACCTTGGCGACGGTGGTATACTGGTGGCGCAGATAGGCGTTAGCGCCCTGACGGATGGCGGAGGCGATCTTCTTCATGGTGTCGTTGCCTTCGGAGAAGGCCAGGACTTTCTGCCGCTGCAGGATGGCGAACAGCAGAGCTGCCACCGCACCGACAAGTCCGATCCAGAAATAGTTGTCCAAAACTTGCACGCTCCTCTTTACTTCTTTCGTTTCTTTCCTGCGCTAGGCTGGGGTTAAAAAAAGCCGCTAGGACCCTAGCGCCATGTTATGTTGTTATTTTACCATATAACACGCAAAATGCAAGTGAACATTTTAAACTACTTGCACACTAATACTTTTAAAATTTTTGTAAGTGTTCTCTTGAGTGGAACGGAGACCGTACAAGTAAAAACTTCAGTCCTTCCGCCAGGTGCTACGGCTGAACAAGACCAGCACGGGCAGGATCTCCAGCCGGCCCACGATCATGCACAGGGACATGACCAGCTTGGACAGGGGGGAGAAGATGGAGAAGTTCCCCGCCGGGCCGATGAGCTCCAGCCCGGGTCCCACGTTGCTCACACAGGTGAGGGCGGCGGAAAAAGAGACGGAGAAAGAGAAGTTGTCCAGGGAGATGATCAGGGCCCCGGCCAGAATGACCAGAAAATAGCTCCCTATAAAGGTGAGGGCCGAGTGGATGGTCTCCTCCTCCACCACCTTGCCATCCAGGGTGACCACCTCCACCGAGCGGGGATGGACAATGCGGTGGATCTCCCGCCGGAGAGAGCGGCCCAGGATCAGAATACGGGAGCACTTCATGCCGCCGCCGGTGGACCCGGCGCAGGCCCCGCAGAACATGATCAGGATCAGGATGAGATGGGACAGCTGGGGCCACAGGGTAAAGTCCGCCGTGGCAAAGCCGGTGGTGGAGATGATGGAGGCCACCTGGAACACGGCATAGCGCAGAGCTTGGGCAAAGGAGGAGTACAGCCCCCGGATGTTCCAGGCAATGAGCAGGGTGGACCCGGCCACCACCGTCAGGAAAAAGCGCAGCTCATCGCTGGCCAGAATATCCCGGAACTTGCGGGTGAGCAGCAGAAAATACACGGCGAAGTTCACCGAGAACAGCAGAATGAACACGGTAATAATAAGGTCGATGGCCACGCTGCCATAGGCCCCCACGCTGGCGTTCCGGCTGGAGAAGCCGCCGGTGCCGGCGGAGGACAGGGCGTGGATGACCGCATCGTACCAGGGCATCCCGGCGATCTTCAGCAGCACCGTCTCCACCGCGGTAAGGCCGAAGTAGATGCTGTAGAGGATTTTAGAGGTGGTGGACTGCTTGGGCACCAGCTTGGAAAAGACGGGGCCGGGGGTCTCTGCCTGGGTGAGATAGTGGGAGCGGATGCCCATGGAGGGCAGCACGGCGGTGGCAAGGACCAGCACGCCCATGCCCCCCAGCCAGTGGGTGAAGGAGCGCCAGAACAGCACACCCCTGGGCATAGCCTCGATGTCTGTGAGGATGGAGGCCCCGGTGGTGGTGAAGCCTGAGGCCGATTCAAATACGCAGTCCACAAAGGAGGGGAAGCTGCCGCTGAACCAGAAGGGCAGGGCCCCGAACAGGCAGGTGGCAAACCAGATCAGGCCCACGGCCACAAAGCCCTCCCGGGTGAAAAAGTGGGGGCTGGTCTTTAACCGGCACAGCCCCTGGCCCACACAAAGCAGGAGCAGGGCGGTGGCGAGGAAGGGCAGGGGGCTCTCCCCATAGACCAGGGCCACCATTGCCGGCAGAAGCAGAAAGACGGACTCGATGCGCAGGATATGGCCCAGGACCTTGAAAACCAGCTTTACGTTCATTGCGCGCCCCCCACGGGGCCCTCGTCCCGATAGATGTCGTTTAGATCCCGGATGCCGCTGTCCTTAGAGATGACGATGACCCGGTCCCCGGCCTGCATGGCGGTGGAGCCCTCGGGAATGATGATCTCCTGCTCCCGCACCAGCACGGCGATGAGGATGTTGGGCTTGAGCCGCAGGTCCTTTAGGGCCACGCCCAGGTTCCGGGTGTTGGGACTGACGGTAAACTCCATGGCTTCCGCCCCGCCGTCGGCGATGCGGTAGAGGGCGTTCATCACGCTGCCCTGGGAGTTGGTCAGCCCACGCACCAGCCGCAGCATGTGGGAGGCGGTGATGAACTTGGGGGACAAAACGCTCTCCAGCCCCACGGAGTGGACGATGCCCGCATAGTTGAGCCGGTTGCACTTGGCGATGATCTTGGAAAGGCCCATCTGCCTGGCATAGAGGGAGATGATGATGTTGTCCTCGTCCTGGTCGGTAAGGGCCACAAAGGCATCGCAGGCGGACAGATTCTCCGATTCCAGCAGCTCCTGGTCGGTGCCGTCGCCGCAGAGGACGGTGGCCTTAGGGTGCTGGAGCTGGAGAGCCCGACACCGGTCCTCCCGGCGCTCCACCACCTTTACCTGGATGCCCGTGTTCTCCAGCAGGGACATGAGATAGCTGGAGATCTTGCCGCCCCCCACCAGGAACACCCGGCGGATCTTGGGGGCATAGCGGCCCAGCAGGCGGAAGAACTTGTCCAGACTGTCCGGCTGGCCCACCAGATAGAGCTTGTCCCCCACCTGGGGCACAAAGGAGCCGTTGGGGATGAGCACCCGGCCCTCCCGCTCTACAGCGCAGAACAGCAGGGACAGCCGCTTGACCCCGCTGGACAGGGTGTGCAGGGGGGAGCCCACCAGAAAGTCCCCCTCCTGAAGGCGAAAGCCCATCAGCTCCACCCGGCCCCGGCAGAAGGACTCGATATTGGCGGCGGAGGGAAAGCGGAGCAGGCGGGAGATCTCCAGGGCGGTGGCCCGCTCGGGGTTGATCACCATGTCGATCTTCAGGTCCTTGCGCAGCTCGGCCAGGGTGCTGTTATACTCCGGGTTGCGGATGCGGGCGATGGTATATTTTGCCCCCAGATTTTTGGCTACCAGGGAGCAGACCATGTTCACCTCGTCGGAATTGGTGGTGGCCACCACCAGGTCGGCGCTGTCCGCCCCGGCCTCCCGCAGCACATTGGCGGACACGCCGTTGCCCTGTACCGCCATAATGTCCAGCATGTCGGCGGCCCGGCGCAGGGCGGCCTCCTTTAAATCTACAATAGTTACGTCGTGAGATTCCCGCACCAGCTGCTCGGCCAGGGTAAAGCCCACCTTGCCGCTGCCCGCGATGATGATCTTCATAAGCGCATCCTTTCTTACGTTCAAAGAGTTTCCGGGAAAAAACCCTGCCCAAGAAGAGGTTGGGCAGGGCAATGACCGGTCCGCTGCCGCAGACCAAAGGGACATGCGGGGGATGCCGGAAACTGATAGAAGAAACTGTTCACACATTATAGTATAAATGGGGACAAAGGTCAAGCGGCAGTATGTGGACGGAGAAAAAATAAATACCAGCTGTACGAAAGGAAGAAAACTGTACAGTTGGTATTGAAAAATCAAACAGAAAACGCGGTGATCTGGGGATAGGAGTCCATCATGGCCTGGAGCTCCACAGCCTGGATGGGGCGGCGGATATGGATGCACAGGTGATAGCTCATGTCCCCGTTGTCCAGCCGTTTGGTGGAGCAGCCGGAGATCAGGGCTCCCCGCTCTTCCAGCATAGTGAACAGCTGCTCCCGCACCTGGGGGCAGTCATGAAACTGCAGGGAGATGTCCTGGCTGGTATAGGCATCTGCCCCGATGTTCAGCCGGTGCATCAGGAACTGGATGGCCACAATGAAGATGGTGGTCAGCCAGCCGATGAGGTAGAGCCCCGCCCCAAAGGCCAGACCCACGGCGGAGGTGGCCCAGATGCCGGCGGCGGTGGTCAGCCCCTTGACGGAGGTGCCGGTGCGGAAGATGACCCCGGCACCCAGAAAGCCCACCCCCGTGACCACCTGGGCGGCGATGCGGGAGGCATCCACCCCGTCGGAGCCGTAAAGATAGACCCCGTTTTGGATGATGTCGGAAAAGCCGTATTTGGAGACGACCATCATCAAAGCGGCCCCGCAGGCCACCACACAGTGGGTGCGTACCCCGGCCTCCTTCAGGCGGCGGGTGCGCTCATAGCCGATCATGCAGCCGCACAGGCTGGCCATAAGAATACGAAGAAAGCACTCCAGCTCGATTGTCACGGTCAAAGATGTCATATGCCCCGGCCTCCTTCCTGCTGCGCATGTTTAAAACGGGCTTGAATGGGTACCTTTCTAAACTCAGAATAGCATAATGATCGCTGCTTTACAATAGAAAGTGGGATGCAGAACGTTGGAACTGTCCCATTTCAGACCGATAAAGCCGGTTTGCCCACCGTTTTCATTACGGGTATTTTTCTGAGCATTGTAATGAACAGCCCCGTGTGATAGGATATTAGATGATCCATCGACACAGAACTCAGACCGAGCTGCGGCCCCTTGCCCTGTGGTGACGCTGCCGACGTACAAGGAGAAGTAATATGGAACGAACCATCGACGTGACCGCCCTGGGGGAGCTGCTCATCGACTTTACCGAGAGCGGCCTGAGTCCCCAGGGCAACCCTCTGCTGGAGGCCAACCCCGGCGGGGCCCCCTGCAACCTGTTGGCCATGCTGACCCGGCTGGGACATTCCACCGCCTTTTTGGGTAAGGTGGGCCGGGATGCCTTTGGAGATATGCTCCGGCAGCGGGTGGCCGACGTGGGGGTGGACGTGTCCGGCCTGCGGGTGGATGAGGAGATCCCCACCACTCTGGCCTTTGTCCACACCCAGCCCGGGGGGGAGCGGGACTTCTCCTTTTATCGCAAGCCCGGGGCCGACCTGATGCTGCGGGAGGACGAGGTGGACTTTGGGAAAATTGCCGCCTCGAAGATATTTCACTTCGGCACCCTGTCCTCCACCGGGGAGCCGGCCCGCAGCGCCACCCGGGCCGCCCTGAAATATGCCAAGGCCCATGGCTGTCTCATCTCCTTTGATCCAAACCTGCGCCCACCCCTGTGGGACAGCCTGGACCGGGCGCGGGCGGAGATCGACTTCGGCCTGTCCCAGTGCGACGTGCTGAAGATATCCGACAACGAGCTTGCGTTTATGACCGGGGAGACGGACATCGACGCAGGGGTAAATACGCTGCTTCGGCGCCGCCCCATCCCCCTGGTGCTGGCCACCATGGGCCCCGGGGGCAGCAAGGCCTTTTACCGGGGACAGACGGTGTTCGCACCCCCCAAGCTCACGGAAAAGACCATCGAGACCACCGGAGCGGGGGACACCTTCGGCGGCTGCGCATTGCACTTTGTATTGAAATACGGCCTGGACGGCCTGAACGAGGAGCGGCTGCGGGAACTGCTTACCTTCGCCAACGCCGCCGCCTCCCTGGTCACCACCCGGAAGGGGGCGCTGTGCGTCATGCCCACCCCGGAGGAGGTCCGGGATCATATGGCCCGGGGCTGACAATCAAGAGACAACAAAAAGCGCCGGATGCAGAGTTCAAAAACTGCATCCGGCGTTTTTTCGTGTTCAGCGGCTCTCCTCCTCGGAGATAGCATGGGGGGCCGGGGGGACGATGGGCTCGTCGTGGGCCATGGGCTGGAAATAGTCCCGGTCCTGGAGCACGGGCTTGCGGTGCTGGGCCACGTCGATGATCAGGGGATAGAGGACAATGGCGATAAGGCCGCCGGAGAAGCCGTTGTTATATAGGTTCATCCCCGCCACCGGGGAGCTGGTGTACAGCACCACGGAGGAGTGGAGAAACCCGGCCAGCAGGCCGTAGGGCCAGCCGAAATAGCCGGAGATGGGGGCCAGGGTGGTGCAGAACAGGCAGGCCAGCTGCACCGATGGGTCGTCGAGGGACCAGTGCATCACCATGCCTCCCAGAAACACCCCGGCCATCACCGGGATGATATTGGCCGCATGCTTGCCGAAGGCGGAAAAGCCCATAATGGTCAGAATGCCGCCGATGGTGGGGCCGTTTAGGTCGCCGCCGCCGCCCAGGACAAAGACCATGCCGATGAGCCCGTTCACCCCCGTGTTGATGAGCACCGGAGCGGGGCCGAACATACGCAGAAAGTCGCTGGGGGATCGGCCGCTGGTGAGCAGCAGACGGCGGTAGCCCGCCCAGGCGGCCCACACCGGTTTGCGGCAGCAGAACAGCCCGCAGAAGATCAGCACCAGGCACAGGACAGACAGCATCCCGGCAAACAGCCGGTTATACCCCGTGGCCCAGTTATAGTGGACGGTGGGGTCGGCCCCCATAGAGCTCATCAGGGGCACCAGGATCATGGCCACCAGGCCGCAGGCAAAACCGGCGTTATACAGGTTCATGCCGTTTTGGATGCGGTAGGTATAGCTGGACAGGGGGGGCATGATAAAGCCGATGAGTACGCCCACGATCACAGCGGAATACAGGTTGCCCCAGCCGTTGTCCAGAGCGATGTAGCTGACCAAGGGGGATAGGGCGGTGGACAGCAGACCGATGTGGATATAACTGCCCAAGGGCTCCCGCCGGAAGCGGGCATAGAGATAGGACCCGGCCAGAATGGGCCAGATGTTCACAAAGTTTTTGCCGAACAGGGCAAAACCGGCCATCAGCCCCACCTCCAGCTGGGTGGTGCCGTTAAAGGTCTCGTTGGAGAAATAGAGCAGACACAGGGTAATAGCCGTAACCAGAGCGGCATTGCACAGGGCGGCCCCCGGTCCGGCCACGGCGATGTAGTCGGTGATCAGGGCGTCCTCGGTGTACACGATGGTGCGCAGCCCACGCAGAATGTTTCCCGGGCTGTCCAGCAGAAAGGCGGCCAGCAGCTGGAGGGCGGCAAACAGCCAAAAATAGCGGGGCATCCTGCGGTAGCGGTCGTGCTGGTGCAGGGGCATGTGGGTGGTCATGGTATCTCGTCCTCCTGAGACTCTGGCCCCGGGGACCGGGGCGGGCGGTGGGCGGAAAGCGGCAGGATCAGGTCAGCTGGCGGAAATAGTCCTGGGTCTGCTGGGCGTTATGGCGGATCTCATCGGCCAGGGCCTGCATAGAGACAAACTTCTGCTCCGGCCGGAGATATTTGTAAAACTCCATGCGGATCTCGTGGCCATACAGGTCGCCGTCAAAATCCAGGATAAAGCCCTCCACGGTGACATGGCCGTCGTTGTCCTCCACCGTGGGGCGCACCCCCACGTTGGTCACAGCGCAGCGGCACTGCCCATCGAACCACACCCGGGTGGCGTATACCCCATAGGCGGGGACGATGACCCCCTGGGGGATGAGCAGGTTCACCGTGGGAAAGCCCAGGGTGGTGGTGCCGATCTTCTTCCCGTGGGCCACCCGGTTGGTCAGGGTGTGGGGGTGACCCAAAAACTGGTTGGCCCGCTCCATCTCCCCCTGGGCGATGAGGGTGCGGATATAGGTGGAGGAGATGGTGATGCCGTCCTGCTCCACCTTCTGGATGATGTCGCAGCCCATGCCCAGCTCCCGGCACTTCTCCTGCAGACGCTGGGGGTTGCCCTTGCCCATGTAGCCAAAGTGGAAGTCGTGTCCGGCCACCACATGGACACAGCCCAGCTCCTTTTGCAGATATTCCGACACAAAGTCCTGCCAGTCCATCTTCTGCATCCCATCAAAGGGGGCCACGATGACCTCTTCAATGCCGTAATACCGGCGCATCAGCCACACCCGGTCCTCCACCGAGCTGAGCAGGGGGATGGTCTGGCCGGTGATGGCGGCGGTGGGGCTGCGGTCAAAAGTGAAGGCGCAGGGCATGGCCCCCAGCTGGTCGGCCGCCTGGGCCACCGTGCGGAGCAGGGCCCCGTGACCCTTGTGTACTCCGTCAAAAAAACCCAGAGCAATAACACGTTTCGGTGTACTCAAAGTAATTTCTCTCCTTTATATTGCGAGAAGTAGCGATGCTCAGACCTCGTAAAAGCTTTTTACTGTGGTCAGGATGCCGTTCTCCCCCTGACTCAGCGCCAGAAAAGTTCCGTCCTGACTGTAGACCCGATAGCGCCCGTCGGGCAGACCGGGCATGGGCAGGGCTGCGCCGTTGCGGATGCGCTTCTCCTGCTCCGGGTCTGCCACCAGGTCGGGATAGCCGGAAAAATAGGTATCCACCGGCAGCAGAAGGGCGGCAGGGTCCTGGGCTTGGAGGACGGTGTCCAGGGTAACGCTGTGGGCCAGGGTGAACCCGGCTGCCATGGTCCGGCGCAGACTGCTCATGCAGCCGCCGCAGCCCAGGGCGGCACCGATGTCGTGGCACAGGGTGCGCACATAGGTCCCCTTGGAGCAGCGCACCCGCAGCAGAAATTCGTCCGGCCCCAGCCGGTCCTCCAGCTCCAGAGCGTGGATGGTCACCGGGCGGGGGGCACGCTCCACCTCCCGGCCCTTCCGGGCCAGGTCATAGAGCTTCTGTCCGTTGATCTTGATGGCGGAGTACATAGGGGGCACCTGCCGGATGTCCCCCCGGAACCGGGGCAGGACGGACAGCAGATCCTCCGCTGTGCCGGTGAAGGGGGTCTGCTCCACCACCTGGCCGGTGATATCCTGGGTGTTGGTGACAACACCTAGTTTTAAGCCGAACTGATATTCCTTTTCGGATTCGCTGGCAAAGGTGACGGCCCGGGTGGCCCGGCCCAGAAAGACGGGCAGCACTCCGGTGGCCATGGGGTCCAATGTCCCCGCATGGCCCACCCGCTTCTCGTGAAACCGGCCCCGCAGCTTGGCGCATACGTCCATGCTGGTCCAGTCAGAGGGTTTGTCAATGACGATGATCCCGCTTGGCATGGGAAAGGTCCTCTCCTTTTCTGTCTGGTTCTCTCAGGTAAGGGCGGAGCCCTTCACCTGGTGGATGGCATCCAGCACGGCGGCCCGGGTCTCCTCCACCGGCAGGTCCAGGGTGGCCCCGGAGGCGGCGGCGTGTCCCCCGCCCCCCATCAGGGCGCATACGGTGCTGGCATTTAAGTCGTCGGGGTCGGTACGCAGGGAGATCTTACACCTGCCGGGGGCAAGCTCCCGGATGGTCACACTGGTCCTGACCCCCTCCAGCTGGCCCACCAGTGCGGCGATGTCCTCCGCATCCCGCTCGTCGGCTCCCACGGCGGCCATCATGTCCAGAGTGAGGGCGGCCACGGCGATGGTCCCCTGGTCATAGAGCTGCATCCCGGCGATGATGGCGCTCTCCAGCCGCAGACGGCGGATGCTCTTGGTGCGGAAGTGCCGCTTGTTCAGCTGGGCGAGGGGGATGCCGCAGTCGATGAGGTGGGCGGCCACCCGGTGGGTGGCGGCGGTGGTGTTGCCATAGACAAAGCAGCCGCAGTCGGTGGACACGGCCACATACAGGGGCGTGGCGATGTCGGCAGTGACGGGGCCCAGCAGGCGGAGAATGTCGTACATCAGCTCGCCGCAGGCGGCCCGCTCTGCGTCCAGACAGGTGCGGGCGGCGAAAAACTCCTGGGAGGGGTGGTGGTCGATGGCCAGGTCCACCCGGGTGAGATATTCCCGGGCGTTGTCGGGAAACAGCCCCCGGGCGGCGATGTCCACCGACACCACCGTGTCCGGCACGAAGTCATCCCCGGCCAGCAGCCCCTGAAAATAGGGGGTGAAGAGGGAGGAGGCCTGGTGGTTGGGCAGAATATAGGCCGTTTTGCCCAGCTGGCGCAGGGCCCGGCACAGCCCGGCGGCACAGCCCACCGTGTCCCCGTCGGGGCGCAGGTGGGTCAGAATGAGATAGCCGTCGTGGTCACGGAGAAAGTCGGCGGCGGCCTGAATGGAGATGGAAGCGCTCATGGTATTCACTCCTCGTCCAGATGGATGTGCTCGTTGGCGGGATTGGCGGGCTTGACCACGTTGGGATTGCGGAGCATATCCAGGATGTGAGCGCCCTGGTCGATGGAGTCGTCCCGGACGAAGGTGAGCTCCGGGGTATAGCGCAGCTGCAGGGCGTGGCCCAGCTCCCGGCGGAGATAGCCGGAGGCGGACTTCAGGCCCTTGAGCACCTGGGCGCAGTCGCTCTTATCCAGCACGCTGATATAAATTTTGGCGTACCGCAGGTCGGGGGTGGTGTCCACGGCGGTGACGGAGATGAGCCCGGATACCCGGGGGTCCTTCACGTTGGGGATAAGGGAGGCCAGCTCCCGCTGGATCTCCTCATTGATGCGTCCGATCCGATTGCTTGCCATAACAGAATTCCTCCTTTAGCTTCTGGGAGATATGCGAATGGGGGCGGGCGAAAACGCCCGCCCCCACAAAATGGTTGGTTTAGAAAATTGCTCAGACCTGGATCTGCTCCATCAGGAAGGCCTCGATGATGTCGCCCTCCTTGATGTCCTGGAACTTCTCGAAGGTGATGCCGCACTCGTAACCGGCGGCCACCTCCTTGACGGAGTCCTTGAAGCGCTGGAGGGAGGCGATGGCACCGTCGTAAATGACGATGTTGTCCCGCAGCAGGCGCATCTGGGCACCCCGCTGCATCTTGCCGTCCAGCACATAGCAGCCGGCCACCATGCCCACGCCGGTGATCTTGAACACGCTGCGCACCTCGGCCCGGCCCAGGTCCACCTCTTTGAACTTGGGGGTGAGCATGCCCTTCATGGCCGTCTCCACCTCGTTGATGGCGTCGTAAATGACCCGGTACATGCGCATATCCACGTTCATGCGGGCGGCGGACTCCTTGGCGTTGGCATCGGGGCGGACATTGAAGCCCACGATGATGGCACCGGAGGTGGAGGCCAGCATCACGTCGCTCTCGCTGATGGCACCCACGGCACAGTGGATGACCCGCACCCGGACCTCCTCGTTGGACAGCTTCTCCAGGCTGGCCTTCACGGCCTCGGCAGAGCCCTGGACATCGGCCTTGACGATGATGTTCAGGTTCTTCATCTCACCGGCCTGGATCTGGCTGAACAGGTCCTCCAGAGAGACCTTGCCCACGGGGTTGGCGGCGGCGGCCTTCTGCTCGTGCTTGCGCTGCTCCACCAGTTCCCGGGCCATGCGCTCGTCGGCCACGGCGTGGAACTCGTCGCCCGCGCCGGGCACCTCGCCCATGCCGATGATCTCCACGGGGACGGAGGGGCCGGCCTCGGCCAGCTTCTTGCCCCGGGCATCGGTCATGGCCCGGACACGGCCCACAGCGGTGCCGGCGATGATCACGTCGCCCTGATGCAGGGTGCCGTTCTGGACCAGCAGGGTGGCCACGGGGCCGCGGCCCTTATCCAGCCGGGCCTCGATGACAGCGCCGTGGGCGGCACGGTTGGGGTTGGCCTTCAGCTCCCGCATCTCGGCGGTGAGGACCACCATGTCCAGCAGGTTGTCGATGCCCTGGCCGGTCTTGGCGGAGATGGGGCAGATGATGGTGTCGCCGCCCCACTCCTCGGGCACCAGCTCATACTCGGTGAGCTGCTGCATAATGCGGTCGGGGTTGGCGGTGGGTTTATCCATCTTGTTGATGGCCACGATGATGGGAATCTCGGCGGCCTTGGCGTGGTTGATGGACTCCACGGTCTGGGGCATGATGCCGTCGTCGGCGGCCACCACCAGAATGGCCACGTCAGTGATCATGGCGCCACGGGCGCGCATGGCGGTGAAGGCCTCGTGGCCGGGGGTGTCCAGGAAGGTGACGGGGCTGCCCTTTACGTTCACCTGATAGGCGCCGATGTGCTGGGTGATGCCGCCGGCCTCGCCGGAGACCACGTTGGCGTGGCGGATATAGTCCAGCAGAGAGGTCTTGCCGTGGTCCACGTGGCCCATGACCACCACCACGGGGGCGCGGGGGACCAGGTCCTCCTCTTTGTCCTCGGTGGTGTCGATCAGCTTCTCCTCGATGGTGACGACCACCTCTTTTTCCACCTTGCAGCCCATCTCCTCGGCGATGATGGCGGCGGTGTCATAGTCGATCACGTCGCTGAGGGAGGCCATTACGCCGTTTTTGATCAGGCACTTGACCACTTCCGCGCCGGTCTTCTTCATGCGGCTGGCCAGCTCGCCCACGCTGATCTCGTCGGGGATCATGACCTTCACGGGGGCCTTCTTGGCGATCTCCAGCTGGAGGCGGCGCAGACGGTCCTGCTCCTCCTGGCGGCGCTTGTTGCCGAAGCTGCCGGCCTGCTTGCCGCCCCGCTGACGCTGGGCGTTGCGGCCCTGGAACTTCTGCTTGCCGCCCCGGTCCTGGGTCTTCTCACTGGTGAAGGACTCCAGCCGCTCGTCATACTTATCCAGATTCACGCTGCCGCCGCCCCGGGTGTCCACCACCTTTTTGGCGGGGATGCGGGAGGTGGGCTGGGTGACGGTCTGCTGGGGCTGCTTGGCGGCGGGAGCCTGCTGCTGGCCCTTGTTGTGGGCCTGGGCGTGATTGCTCTGAGCGCTCTGGCTGTGCTGCTGGGCAGGAGCGGCCTTGGCCTGCTGGGGCTTAGCGGCGGCAGGGGCGGCCTGCTTGGCGGCGGGCTTGGCATCGTGATAGACATCGGCGTACACCGACTCGATGGAGTCGATCTGGTTGTGCTGGGTGAGATACTCGAACACGATGGACAGCTCCTGATCGGTCAGGGGCTGCATGTGGTTCTTGGGGGGATGACCATACTGGGTCAGGATGTCCATGACCTCTTTGGAGGGGAGCTCTTTGCTGCCTTTCTTAAAGTCCTTGGCCACCTTGTGGATGGGATATTTTATCATCATAGGGGGAAGCCACCTCGTTTCTTAGGAATCGTGCCGGAATTTGCCGGTCAGACGTCGGCCGCCTGGGCCGGGCTTGCTGGAACGGCTGGGCCGGGCGGACCCGGTCTTGGCGTGGGAAGCCGTATCCCCGGGGCGGTGCGGCTTCGTAGGACGGGCAGGCCGGGACTTTTTCCGGTCCGGGCCGCCCTGAGACTTGGAATCTTTCGCGGTTTGCTCCTGCTTGGGCTGGGGGGGCGGAGCCCAGGGCTTGTGTTTGCCCTGGCGCAGATTCTTTTCGTGCTGACGCTTTTCCCGCTGGCGCTGGAGCATTCGGTCGGCTTTGGTCCGCAGCTGCTGGGCGACGGGGCCATAGCGCTCCGGGTTTTGGACGGAGAGCTTTTCTACAATGGATGCGGCAAAGCCCGCGTCGCTCAGGGCCAGCATGGCGCAGGAGGTGCGGCCCAGGCAGAAGCCCAGCTCCGCCTTGGTGGCGGGCAGCTCCAGCCACAGCACATTGCCGATCTCGCCGAAGTGGGCGCAGCGGCGGCGGGTGTTGGGGGCGGCATCGCTGGCCAGCAGGATGAGCCGGGCGTGGCGGGCGCGGCACAGGGCCCCTACGGGCTCCTCGCCGATCTCCAGCCGCCCGGCCTTTTTGGCCAGACCCAGCAGGTGAAGAATGGGATCGTTAGCCATCGGCGGGCACCTCCTTCATCTGCTCTTCTAAAGCCGTCCACACCTCGGGGGGGAGGGCGGCGGAGAAGGCGCGCTCTAGGGCCTTGGATTTGCGGGCCCGGGCCAGACAGGCCGGGTCGGGGCACACATAGGCCCCCCGTCCGGGCAGCTTGCCCTTAAAGTCCAGGCTCGCGGCCCCCTCGGGGGAGCGCACCACCCGGATGAGCTCTTTTTTCGGTTTCATCTCCCGGCAGCCGACACACTGGCGCATGGGAATTTTTTTGGGCAAACGTCACAACCCCTTTTCATATGGTGGGGGCGGCCGGTGGCCGCCCGGGCGGGAAAATTACGCTTCGGTCTTGGCAGTCTCGCTCTCGGCGGTCTCTTCGGCGGGGGCGGACTCAGCGAACAGGTCCTCGGCCTCGGCGGGGTCCTCAGCGGGGGCGGAGGCGGGCTTGATGTCGATCTTATAGCCGGTGAGCTTGGCGGCCAGACGGGCGTTCTGGCCCTCCTTGCCGATGGCCAGGGACAGCTGGTCGTCGGGGACCACCACCCGGCAGCTCTTGCCGTCGGGCAGCTCCTCCACGCTGACCACGTCGGCGGGGGACAGGGCGGCGGCGATGTACTGGGTCGGGTCCTCGGAGAAGCGAATGATGTCCATCTTCTCGCCCTTGAGTTCCTCCACAATGGTGTTCACCCGCTGCCCCTTGGGGCCCACGCAGGCGCCGATGGGGTCCACGTTGGGGTCGGCAGACCACACAGCCAGTTTGGTGCGGGAGCCGGCCTCACGGGCCACGGACTTGATCTCCACGGTGCCGTCGTAGATTTCGGGCACCTCCATCTCGAACAGGCGCTTGACCAGGCCGGGGTGGGTGCGGGAGATGAGGACCTGGGGGCCCTTGGTGGCGTGGCGGACCTCCACCACATACACCTTCAGGCGCTGGCCCTCTACATAGTGCTCGCCCTTCACCTGCTCGTTGGTGCCCAGATAGGCGTCGGTGAACTCGGAGCCGGAGTGGATGCGCAGGGTGACGGAGCCGTTGCGGGGGTCGATGCGGGTGACGATGCCGGTGAGCAGCTCGTGCTCCTTGTTGCAGAACTCGTCATAGATCATGCCCTGCTCGGCCTCGCGGATGCCCTGGACGATGACCTGACGGGCGGTCTGGGCGGCCACGCGGCCAAAGTTCTTGGGCTTGATCTCCATGCGGACCACATCGCCCAGCTGGGCCTGGGGCAGGACCAGGCGGGCCTCCTCCAGGCTGATCTCGGTGGCGGGATTGTCTACCTCCTCCACGATGTCCTTCTTCAGAAACAGGCGGACGGTGCAGGTGTCGGGGTCGGCGTCGATGACCAGGTTGTCGCCCACGCCCTCGTGGTCCCGGCGATAGGCGGACAGCAGAGCCTGGGTGATCTTCTCCATCATATAACCGGGCTTGATGCCCTTCTCCTGCTCGATCTGGGCGATGGCGGCAAAAAACTCCTTGCCGTCCAGTTCGTTGCTGTTTGCGGGTTTTGTCGTTCTCTTAGCCACAGTGTGTTCCTCCTAAAGTATCAGAAGCGGGGGTACAGCCGTACCAGCGCGATCTCTTTTTTTTCAAAGATGGCGGGCTCGCCGCCCACGTCCAGGGTCACGTCTCCGTCCTGCCAGGACCGGAGCGCGCCCACAAAGTCCTTTCGGCCGTCCCGGGGGCGATAGAGCTTGACCTCTACCTCCTGCTCCTGGAACCGGGCGAAGTGCTCGGGCTTTTTCAGCACCCGGTCCGCCCCGGCGGAGGACACCTCGAAGGTATAGCTGCCCTCGATGGGGTCGGCCTCGTCCAGCAGGTCGGACAGGGGACGGGACACGGCCTCGCAGTCGTCGATGGACACGCCGCCCTCCTTGTCGATATACACCCGCAGGAACCACTCCCCGGCCTCCTTCACATACTCCACGTCCCAAAGGGAGCAGCCCGCCTGCTCCACCACAGGGGTGGCCAGCTGGGCCACAACGTCGGTCACTTTTGCCATGGAATACTCCTCCCACCGGGCCGAAAAACAGGTGCTTCGGCCCATTTAGTCAATCAAAAAGAGCGGAGCCTTGACCCCACTCTTACCAATACTACCTTAATTACAATAAGACTATACCATACCGGGCGTACAAATGCAAGGGGAGGGGAAGAGTTTTTTTGCCGAAGAGGCGGGAATTTTTCGCCGGAAAGCGCAAAGTCAGCGCAAAAAATTCCAGCATCATTCCCAACAAAAAAGCACACAATAAGCCCCGGATGGAACTTCCGCAGCAACAAGCGGGGGGAATGCACAGTGAGCAGACGGGGATACGCGGCGGCGGCAGCCGCCCTGGTCCTGTCGCTGGGCCTGACGGCCTGCGGCGGCACCGCCAACAGCGGCGACCCCACGGCCAGCCGCACCGGCACGGGCAACAGCGGCCCGGACCAGCGCAGCGCCCGCAGCGCCTATGACTATCTGGAGGACGGGCACTACTCCGCCGGGCGCACCGGAAAGATCCGGGACCAGGCGGGCAGGGCGCAGCGGGACTTCACCCAGGACGTGCGGGATATGCTGGACGACACGGAAAAGGCCGCCAAAGATATGGGGCGGGACGTGAAAAACGCCGGGGAGAAGGCCGCAGGCGATGTAAAAAACGCCGCCAAAGAGGCCAAAAACGGCGTGGAGAACACCGTGAAGGATGCCACCGGATACCGCTGAGAGACAAAAAGCCAGGGAGGACCGACAACCGTCGGCCCTCCCTGGGCGTTTATTCAGTTCCCCACCACAATGCGCACCTGCTGACCCACGGGGTCAATGTAGATGGTCATGTTCTGGTGAGACACCCGGCAGGCGTTCAGGCGCTCGGCACCGGTGTCCTGCTGGAACCAGTCGTCCTGAGTATAGCGGCTGCCGCCCACCTTTTTGCAGCACTCCACATTTTCCGATACAGCGTAGGTCTTGCCGCTGATGGTGACGTAGTAGCTGCCGTCCTTCTCGAAGAAGTCCTTGGGGGTGACGTTTCTGATCTCGGTGAGTTCCTTCACGTCCCGGATCATGGTCCCGCCGCTAAGGTTCTGGCCGACGGACACGCCTACAAAGTCCCCGTTCTTGCCGGAGTAGTCCGTCTCGGTGCTGAACTGGGTGGACTGGCGGCTGACCAGGGTCCAGGTTTTATGGTCGGTCTTCTTGGTGGTGTATTTCCAGTTTCCGTTCTCGTCCACCACGGGATTGCCGTTCTTGTCCACCACCAGCACCTCCTCCTCGGTGATGTTGGTCTTGGACACCATGATGCCGTAGATGTAAGCATCGCCGGTGACATCCTTGAGTACGATGTAGTCCACCATGTTGGAGGAGTTCAGATGGTAGGTGGCGATGGAGGAGGCGGGCACGTCCGCCCCGTTCAGACTGCCCAGAGTGATTCGGCTCATGGAACCGCTGTTGGTCTGCTCGTAAATCTTCACGCCGGGGGTGACGGTATAGCCGTCCAGCTTCATGGCGCTGACCAGGAAAGCGCTGCCGGCCCGGCGGGTGGGCAGCTTGCTGGCTCCGATCTGGCCCTTGGTGCCCGAGGTGATGGACACCAGCTGTCCGGCCAGCTTGTCGCCGCTGGATACGGTGCCCTTCAGGCTCAACGTGCCGCCGCTGGGCAGGAACACCTCGGCGGAGCCAGCCGTCACGGTGCCGATGGCGGTGGAGCCCACGTCGCCGCTGGGCTTGGCCATTCCGGCCACCTTGCCGTCAGCGGTGAGCAGCAGGACCACCTGACTGCCGGTGCTGAAATCTCCCGTGTTGTCCCACGCCGAATCCAGCACTTCAAACTCATGTCCCAAAGCGGTGAGCTTTTCCGGGGCCTTGAAGTTGGGGCTGGCGTTTTCCAGCACGCAGGTCAGGCGCAGGTCGGAGACGATGAGGGTGTTGGACAGGTCGTCGTAGGTCACCACGTCATAGGGCTTGATGCCGGACAGGCCGATAGTCTGGCGGTTTTTCTGGATCGAGAAGTTTTCCACACCGCCGGTCAGTTTGTGGAATGTGGCCGCACTGGCCGGGCCCATGACCACCACCGCATCCCCGTCGGAGGAGACGGCCCCGCCGCTGACATAGACGGAGACGACCTTGCCCCGCTGGGAGAACAGGGTGACCTGACTGCCGGCGTAGAGGGAGGTGTGGGCGCTGGAATAGCTCTCCCCGTCGCTCTTGCTGGCGGTGTAGACGGGGGTACTGCCGGAGATGGTGTACTGCTTGCCGTCGGTGCCTTTCAGATAGGCGGCCTGGGCGTCGGCGGACAGGGTGACGGTGGTGGCGGTGCTGTCGTCGGGGATGAAGCTGACGATTTCCTGCTTGTCGTTGGTCACCAGGGTGCCCCGGCGGCCCTGAAGGCCGGTGGGGGTCACGTTGTCCGCCTTGGGCAGATAGGTCCCGTCAGAGGTGCGGATGGCCCCACGGGCCACGCTGCCGTCCTCCGACTCCACGTTCACCGCCAGCATCACCACGTCGCTCTTGGCGCTGCCCAGGCTCTTATAGTAGTCGCTGCCCTCGCCGGTCTTGCAGGACAGGGCGTTGACGAACAGCTGGGCGGCCTGGGCGCGGGTGATGGGGCTGTAGGCCCCGGCGCTCACCCCGTCGGTCAGGCCGATGGAGGCGGCCAGGTTCAGATAGCTCTCCGGCCACACTGCCCCCACCTGCTTGGGTTGATAGCCCAGCACCCGGATGAGGATGGTGGCCGCCTGGGCCAGACTGATCTTGGCATCCGGGTCAAAGCGGCCGTTGCCCACGCCGGAGATGAGGGCCGCAGCGGGGGCGCTGGTGTCCCCGCTGCCGTCGGAGGAGCCGGAGCTGCCGCCGCCCGCCACCGTCAGGCTGGAGGCCAGGTTCACATAGCCCAGGGCCCAGTGCCGGCTGGTCACGTCGGAGAAGATGGTCCGGGTGGCGTTCATGGCCACCTGGTCCCCCTTCTGCAAAAATTTCACCACCATGGTGCAAAACTCCGCCCGGGTCAGGTTGGCGCTGGGGTTGAAGCGGTTGCCGCCCACTCCGTCCACCACGCCCATCAGCCGCAGCACGTCGGCGTTGACGGCGGTGTTCCGGTCAGACACGTCGGAAAAGGACGAGCCGCCCGCCGCCCCGGCGGGAATGGACAGGGAAAGGGCTAGCGCCGCCGCCAGGGCCAAAGAAAGCACACGCTTTTCTTTCATAAATAATGTCACTCCTTTTGCTCTTTGCTGAGCTCACTCCGCCCGCAGGGCCACCACCGGCTGCAGACCGGAGGCCTTGATGGCGGGATACATGCCGAAGATCACGCCCAGCACCACCGAGAACAGGAAGGCTCCCATGGTGATGAAGGGGCTGGGCAGCATGGCCGTCTCGTTCAGCAGCAGCTTTCCGGCCACCAGAGTGCCCACGCAGCCGATGCCGATGCCGATGAGGCCGCCGATGGAGCAGATCACCGCCGCCTCGATCAAAAACTGGGTGATGATGCTCTTGCGTTCGGCGCCGATGGCCTTGCGGATGCCGATCTCCCGGGTGCGCTCGGTCACGGTGACCAGCATGATGTTCATGATGCCGATGCCGCCCACCAGCAGCGAGATGCCGGCGATGGCCCCCAGCACCAGGGCCTGCATGGTGTTCTGACTCTGGATATCCTGGGCAGAGCTGTTGTCGCTCTGGACATAATAGTCGCCCTGGTCGCTGTTGCCATCGGCATTTTTGGGGAACAGTCCAGCCAGATAGGCGTCCAGCAGAGTCATGGCCTCGGTGGTGGCGGAGGCGCTTTTGGCCTTGACCACATAGCTGCTGATGGTGCTGTTCTGGTTCATGGTGCGGTTGAAGGTGTAGGGCAGGACGATGATGTTGTCCATCTCCGGCCAGCCGTCCAACGACATGGGCTGGTAATAGCCCACCACCAGAAAGGGCTGGCCGTTGATGTTGATGGTCTCGCCCACCGGGTCGGTGTAGTCGAACAGGGCGGTCTTGGCCCCGGCCCCCAGCACGCACACGGTGTTGGTCTTTTCAATGTCCAGGAAGGACAGCTCCCGGCCCCCGGCCAGGGTATAGTTGTTGCACACCCCGTATTGATCCGAGCCCAGCTTGATGTGCATGGCCTTCTCCCAGTCGTAGTTGCCGTTGCTGTAGTCGTTGACCGACAGGGTCTTGGCCCCGTACTGCACGGTGGCCTTGTTGCCCAGCTCCACGTCGGGGGTGATGCCGTCCACCAGATCGCTCAGGGACAGGCAGTAGTCATACAGCTTTTGGGAGGTCTCGTTGTTGGTGTCGTAGTAGGAGTAGGCGGAGACGTTGATCTTGTTGTTGCCCATCTTCTCGAAATACTCCATGTTTTTCTTGTTCTGCCCCTGGACCACCGAGACCATGATGACCACGCTGGCCACGCCGATGATGATACCCAGCATGGTGAGGAAGGAGCGGGTCTTTTTCATGGCGATGGACTTTAGGGCCATGGTGAATGCCTGCCAGATGTTCATGCCCAATCCACCTCCTGGGGGTGATCGGCGATAATTTTGCCGTCTGACAGCCGCACCACCCGGCGGGCGGTGGCGGCGATGCCGTCGTCGTGGGTGATGAGCAGGATGGTGGTGCCCTCCCGGTACAGCTCCCGGAGGATCTCCAGCACATGCCGCCCGGTTTTAGAGTCCAGGGCGCCGGTGGGCTCGTCGGCCATGATGATGGGGGGGTGGGTGGCGATGGCCCGGGCGATGGCCACCCGCTGCTGCTGGCCACCGGA
>OLFU01001418.1_pt1 | contig 23364 bp, 16 predicted proteins | sample 1605161 | NCBI WGS metagenome assembly OLFU01 (sample SAMEA3888914, study PRJEB22519) | human gut metagenome | biome: human gut; feature: human-associated habitat; material: faeces | place: Denmark | collected 2011
CGGCCGCTCACGATGCCGTTGCGAATATCGACGATGGCGTGGTCGGGATCCGAGAAATCGTGCAGGACGATTTCGCTGTTCTTACCGAGTACCTGCTCCAGGAAATCGACCATCGGCAAAAAGCGGCGTACGGTCTCGTTCACGGGCAACTCCTTTGGGTGAAATCGGAAATGTTCATAACAATTTTTTCTCATGGTAACACGGTGTCTATTGACTCGTATATCCGCAGGTACATTGCGTAATACAGACGAACGGTAGGAATTTAGCGGTAAACGGTCGACCAAAAGAAAAGTTAGATGTCATTTTGACCAGACACTTTCCTGACCTGCGGAAATGCATTATCTCAGCTGAAGAATAGTCTGATAACAAAAAATTATTATTGAGAATGAGAATCATCTTTAATACGATATGCAACGAAGGCACAACCTCAACCCCGCACTGCGTCACAATAGAGCGTTAGATGCGAAAACAACTATTTCGAGGATTGGTGGTCAAATGACCCAGGAGACGGTTACGAACGGCACTGAAGCCCTGTTCACTCGCGAAGGCATGCCGCCCGTTAAGGAAATGATCCCGTGTGCCCTTCAGCATGTACTGGCATCGTTTGCCGGCATCATTACCCCGGCGGTCATCATGGCCGGCGTCTACGGCTTTAATAGCCAGCAGAGCACCGACATCATTCAGGTTGCACTCATTCTTTCGGCGATCGACACGGCCCTTCAGGCCTTCGCTCCCTTCCGTCGCATTGGCGGCGGCCTGCCCATCGTCATGGGCGTTTCGTTCGCGTTCCTGCCGGCCCTTCAGGCCATGGGCGCCTCGGGCTTTAGTTTTGGCGCGCTGCTGGGCGGCGAGATCGTTGGCGGTGCCGTCGCGGTCCTCTTTGGTCTGGCCTACAGCAAGATTAAGTGGCTGTTCCCGCCCGTCGTGACCGGCACGGTCATCTTCTCCATTGGCGTCTCTCTCTATCCCACGGCCGTCAAATACATGGCCGGTGGCATGGGCACGCCGTTGTGGGGCACCCCGCAGGCATGGTGCGTCGCTCTTATCACCTTCGCCGTCGTCTTCGCGCTCGCCAACTTTGGCAAGGGCACGCTCAAGCTGGGATCCGTGTTCTTTGGCATGATCGTTGGCATGATCGTTTCGATCCCCTTTGGCATGATCGACTTCTCCAGCGTCGCCACCGCTCAGGTCTTCGCTCTTCCCAAGCTCATGCCCTACGCGCTCGAGTTTGATCCCGAGGTCTGCATTACCCTCGCCGTCGTGTTCCCCATGGTTGCCATCCAGGTTATCGGTGACGTCTCCGCCGCCTGCCTGGGCTCCATCGACCGTATGCCCACCGAGCGCGAGCTCTCCGGCGCTATCGTGTCCCAGGGCCTCACTTCTATGGTCGGCGGCCTGCTGGGCGGTCTTCCCACCAGCGCCCTTGGCCAGAACGTGGGCATCATCTGCTCCAACAAGGTCGTCAACAAGTGGGTCTTTGTGATCATCGCGGCCGTCTTTGCCATCGCCGGTCTGTTCCCGCAGCTCTCTGCCGTGCTCTCCGCCATCCCGCAGCCTGTTATCGGCGGCGCGACCGTCGGCGTCTTTGGCACCATCACCATGAACGGTGTGCGCATGTTCACCCGCGAGGGCCTCACGCAGCGCACCACCACCATCGTCGGCACCTCCGTTGTCTTTGGCTTGGGTATCTGGATGGCCAGCGGTTGCCTTGCCGGCGAGGGCATGCCCACCTGGGTGTCCACCGTCATCGGCTCCAACGCCGTAACCCCCACCGCCATCATGGCCATCGTGCTCAACCTGATCCTTCCGCAGACGCCGGTCGTGGCTCAGCACATCGATGCCGCCAAGGATGCCGCTGTGAATCTGGTCCTGCCCGAGAGCAAGAAGTAACCAATTCGGTGCTATTCGCCGGCGGACGCATCGCCTCGTCCGCCGGCGCCATGCGGCGCCAAGCCGCACTTCAAAGGGCTCGTCCCTTTGGTGAAGCGTTGACGGGAGAGGGCCCGTTTCCGGTGTAGGCCGGCGCTTCGCACTTCCGCCATGTCAGAGGTGTCAAACCCCGCCCCTGATGTTGAAGGGAGCATTTATGCTTCTGGTCGCTAACGGTTCCGTCTTTACCCGCAACGCTCAGACTCCGTTCATTCCCAACGGTGCGGTCGCCATTGACGGAGATACGATCGTCGAAGTGGGCCCCGAGCGCGAGCTCAAGGCCAAGTACCCGGATGCCGAGTACGTCGACGCCCAGGGCAACCTCATCATGCCCGGACTTATCAACTGCCACACCCACATCTACTCGGGTCTGGCCCGCGGCCTTGCCATTAAGGGCTGCAACCCCACCAACTTCCTGGAGAATCTTGAGCAGCAGTGGTGGAAGATCGACGACAACCTGACGCTCGACGGCACCAAGGCCAGCGCCTATGCCACGATTCTGGATTCCATCCGCGACGGCGTCACCACGATCTTCGATCACCATGCGAGCTTCTGCGAGATTCCGGGCAGCCTCTTTACCATTAAGGACGCCGCTCAGGAGCTGGGCATGCGTTCGTGCCTGTGCTACGAGGTCTCCGACCGCCGCGGTCAGGAAAAATGCGACCAGGCCATTGCCGAGAACGCCGAGTTTGCCCAGTGGGCCGCCAAGGAGCGTCGCGATAACGACAACCACATGATCGCCGCCATGTTTGGCGGTCACGCCACCTTTACGCTTTCGGACGAGACCATGGACAAGATGGCCGAGGCCAACAACGGCCTGACCGGTTTCCACATCCATGTGTGCGAGGGCATGAATGACGTGTGGGACTCCCGCCTCAACCGCGGCGGCATCAGCCCCGTCGAGCGCCTGCTGCAGCACAACCTGCTGGGTCCCGACACCATGCTCGGCCACTGCATCCACGTGACACCTGCCGAGATGGACATCGTCAAGGAGTCCGGCACCTGGCTCGTCAACAACCCCGAATCCAATATGGGCAACGCCGTGGGCTGTGCCCCCGTGCTCGAGTTCTTCCGCCGCGGCATTCCCGTGTGCATGGGCACCGACGCCTACACTCACGATATGCTCGAGAGCCTCAAGGTCTTCCTGATCATTCAGCGCCACAACGCCGCTATGCCCAACGTGGGCTGGTGCGAGGCCATGACCATGCTGTTCGAGAACAATGCCAAGATGGCGAGCAAGTACTTCGATCGCAAGCTTGGTGTGCTCGAGGCCGGCGCTGCCGCCGACGTCATCGTTATGGACTACAAGCCTTTTACGCCGTTGAGCGAGGAGAACATCGACGGCCACATGCTCTTTGGCATGATGGGCAAAAACTGCCGCACCACCATCATCAACGGCCGCGTCCTGTACAAGGATCGCGAGTTCGTTGGCATTGATGAGGACAAGATCAACGCGTGGACCATGGCCGAGTCCAAGAAGCTCTGGAGCACGCTTAACGATCGCACCTACTAATTCACAAGTAGATTCGCGCGCGTCGGATGTTTCGCCGCATCCGACGCACGTATAGGCGGCCTCCGCGGGGTCGCCGGCGCTGTGCTAGCGCTACACCGTATTTGCGCCCGCCGCGCGGTCTCGCCGGGCGTTACAGAGAGGAGCTCATTATGAGCGACATCATGAGGCCGATCCCGTTTTCGCAGCTGATGAACTGGATCATCGAGGAGCACAAGTCCCAGGACGCCATCTTTGGCGTGCGTAAGATGGTCACGACCAACCAGGAGGGCGCGCTTCCCATTTTTGACGAGCGCATCGAGACTCCGTTTGGCCCGGCCGCCGGCCCCAACACGCAGCTTGCCCAGAACATCGTGGCATCCTACGTGGCCGGTTCCCGCTTCTTTGAGCTCAAGACCGTTCAGGTTATGGACGGCGAGGAGCTCTCCAAGTGTGTGAACAAGCCCTGCATTGTGGCGCAGGACGAGTGCTACAACTGCGAGTGGTCGACCGAGCTCGAGGTTCCGCAGGCCTTTGCCGAGTACGTGAAGGCATGGTTCGCATGCCACCTCATCGCTCGCGAGTACGGCCTGGGTAGCCCGGATGGTTTTGTCTTCAACATGTCCGTGGGTTATGACCTCGAGGGCATCAAGAGCCCCAAGGTCGATGCGTACATTGAGGGCATGAAGGACGCCAGCGGCTCCGAGGTTTGGAATGAGTGCCGCGCATGGGCGCTTGCCAACCTGGACAAGTTTGAGCATGTCGACGCCGCGTTTGTCGAGTCCATCCCGGCACGCGTCTCCAACTCCATCACCGAGTCCACCCTGCACGGCTGCCCGCCGGCGGAGATCGAGCGCATCGCGACCTACCTCATCACCGAGAAGGGCCTCAATACCTACATCAAGTGCAACCCCACGCTGCTGGGCTATGAGTTTGCACGTCAGCGCCTCAACGAGCTGGGCTTTGACTACATCGTCTTCGATGACACGCACTTCCGCGAGGACCTGCAGTGGGCCGATGCCGTGCCCATGTTCGAGCGCCTGATTGCCCTGTGCGCCGAGCGCGGCCTGGAGTTCGGCGTCAAGCTGACCAACACGTTCCCCGTCGACGTGACGAGAAACGAGCTGCCCTCCACCGAGATGTACATGTCCGGCCGTTCGCTGTTCTCGCTGACCATCGAGGCCGCCCGCCGCATTACCGAGCAGTTCGATGGCAAACTGCGCATCAGCTACTCCGGCGGTGCCACGGTCTACAACATCCGCGCCCTGTATGACGCCGGTATTTGGCCCGTTACCCTGGCGACCGATGTGCTCAAGCCCGGTGGCTACGAGCGCTTTAGCCAGATGGCCGGTGAGTTTACCGACCTGGACGGCAAGCCGTTTGAGGGCATTTCGCTCGAGGCCGTGACTGCGATCCAGACCGACTCGCTCACCAACCCGCTCTACAAGAAGCCGCTGCGCCCGCTGCCCGACCGCAAGGTCGCCGGCAAGAGCCCGCTTTCCGACTGCTTTACCACGCCGTGCCGCACGAGCTGCCCCATCCAGCAGGACATTCCCGCCTATCTGGCGGCTGTTGACGAGGGCCGCTACGAGGACGCACTCAACATCATCATCGAGCGCAACGCCCTGCCGTTCATCACCGGCACCATCTGCCCGCATCCCTGCGGCCGCGCTTGCGAGCGTGCGTTCTACGAGCCCGAGGGCGCCCAGATTCGCGCCAGCAAGCTCAAGGCCGCCCGCGAGGCCATGACCGCCGTGCTGCCCAAGCTGCGCGCCCAGGCCATCGCCAACGACGGCGAGCGCAACGTTGCCGTTATCGGCGGCGGCCCGGCCGGTCTGGCGACGGCATTCTTCCTGACGCGCGCCGGCGTGCCCGTCACCATCTTCGAGGCCCGCGATTCGCTTGGCGGCGTGGTCCGTCACGTGATCCCCGAGTTCCGTATTGCGAGCGACGACATCTCCCACGATGCCGAGCTCTGCCTGGCCTTTGGCGCCAAGGTGCAACTTAATGCTCGCGTGGAGTCCATCGGCGAGCTCAAGGCCCAGGGCTTTACCGACGTTGTCGTGGCCACCGGTGCCTGGATGCCCGGCTCTGCGGGCTTGGGCGAGGGCGCCGAGCTCGACGTGCTGGAGTTCCTCGAGGCCGCCAAGAGGGGCGAGAAGCTCGAGCTGGGCGAGGACGTCGTAGTCATTGGCGCCGGCAACACCGCCATGGATGCTGCCCGCGTGGCCAAGCGCCTGGCTGGTGTGAAGAACGTGCGCCTGGTGTATCGCCGCACCAAGAAGCAGATGCCCGCCGACGAGGAAGAGCTTGATCTTGCTCTTGCCGACGGCGTTGAGTTCTGCGAGCTGCTGGCTCCCAAGGCACTCAACGGCGCCGTGCTGACCTGCGATGTTATGGAGCTTGGCGAGCCGGATGCAAGCGGCCGTCGCAGCCCCGTTGCCACGGGCGAGACCGTTGAGCTTCCCGCCACCACGGTGATCTGCGCCGTGGGTGAGGGTATCGATGCCAGCCTGTATGATGCCGCGGGCGTCGAGCACGACCGTCGCGGCCGTCTTGCCGCCACCTCCACCGGCGTCGAGGGCGTCTGGGCTGCGGGCGACTGCCGTCGCGGTCCTGCTACCGTGGTCGAGGCTATTGCCGACGCCGCCGAGGTCGCCCGTGCCATCGCCGGCGTGGACTTTAACAAGTACACCGACCAGAATGCTCAGGCCGGCCGCGAGGACACCTGCTACGAGCGCAAGGGGTCGCTGTGCCGCGACAAGCGCAACTGCACCAAGACCCGCTGCCTGGGCTGCGGCTCGGTGTGCGAGGTCTGCTGCGACGTGTGCCCCAACCGCGCCAACGTGGCAATTAAGGTGCCGGGCCTGGCCAAGCATCAGGTCGTCCATGTCGACGGCATGTGCAACGAGTGCGGCAACTGCGCCGTGTTCTGCCCTTACCAGGAGGGTCGTCCCTACAAGGACAAGCTCACCCTGTTCTGGAGCGAGCAGGACATGGAGAACTCCGAGAACGAGGGCTTCCTGGCCGTGGACGAGGACCACTTTAAGGTTCGCGTCGCCGGCACGGTCCGCACCGTCTCGGTCGATGCCGTCAACACCGGTCTTCCCGAGGCCGTCCGCCTGACCATCAGGGCTGTGCGCGACAACTATTCGTACCTTCTTAAGAAATAGGCGAGTCTCTTATGGCCAAATCCATTCAACATAACGTGGCCTACGTTGCCTGCGGAAGCGGTTGCGCCTCCGCAGGCGGCGATGCCCGCTGCAGCGAAGGCTGCATTGGCTGTGGCGCCTGCGTCACGGCCTGCCCCCACGGCGCCATTGCGCTGGTCGATGGCATCGCCCGCGTGGACCGCTCCAAGTGCACGGGCTGTGGCCTGTGCGGCGTGGCGTGCCCGCAGCGCGTGATTGCCTTCGTCCCCGGCTACCAGAACATTCTGGTGCGCTGCAACAACACCGATAAGGGTGCCATTGCGCGCAAGGTCTGCGACACGAGCTGTATCGGTTGCGGTATGTGCGCCAAAAAGTGCCCTGCCGGCGCTATCCGCATCGAGGACAACTGCGCCCATATCGACGGCGTGGACTGCCTGTCGTGCGGCATGTGCGCCGTCGTCTGCCCGCATGGCGCCATCCACGACCGCACCGGCATCGCCGCCGGCGTGTAGAAGGGAATCACCATGGCACAGGAATTCACTTTTACCGTTAACGGTGTCGAGCACACGACGACGGAGAATAAACCACTGCTGCGCTATCTGCGCGACGACCTGCACATTCACTCCGCCAAGGACGGCTGCTCCGAGGGCGCCTGCGGCACCTGCACCATCCATGTGGACGGTGCGGCCGTCAAGGCGTGCGTACTGACCACTGCTCTTGCCGCCGGCCGTAACATCGTGACCGTCGAGGGCCTGCCCGAGGACGTGCGCGAGGCCTTTGTGTACGCCTTTGGCGCCGTGGGCGCCGTGCAGTGCGGTTTTTGCATCCCCGGCATGGTCATGGCGGGTGCAGCGCTGATCGCCGAGGACCCCGAGCCCACCGAGGAGCAGATCAAGTACGCCATCCGTGGCAATGTCTGCCGCTGCACCGGCTACAAAAAGATTATCGAGGGCATTTCGCTGGCAGCTGCGGTGCTCCGTGGCGAAAAGCAGATCGACGAGGATTTGGAGCGCGGCGACGACTACGGCGTGGGCAAGCGCGCCTTCCGTATTGACGTGCGCAAGAAGGTGCTCGGCGAGGGCAAGTATCCCGACGACATCGACGAGCTCGATCAGCCGGGTCTGACCTATGCCAGCGCCGTGCGCTCCAAGTACCCGCGCGCCCGTGTGCTCTCCATCGACACCTCCAAGGCCGAGGCCCTGCCCGGTGTGGTGGGCATCCTGCGCGCCGAGGACGTGCCGGTCAACCAGGTCGGCCACCTTATCCAGGACTGGGATGTCATGATCGCCCAGGGCGATATCACCCGCTGCGTGGGCGATGCCATCGTGCTGGTGGTTGCCGAGGACGAGGCGACGCTCGAGAAGGCCAAGAAGCTCGTAAAGATCGATTACGAGCCGCTGGAGCCCGTGCGCAACATCGCCGAGGCCAGGTCTGCCGACGCCCCGCGCCTGCACGACAGCTTCTTTGCCTTTGGCAACACGGTGGAGCTCAAGGACAACGTGTGCCAGAGCCGTCACGTGACGCGCGGTGACGCCGCCAAGGCGCTGGCAGAGAGCGCGTTTACCGTGACGCAGCGCTTTACCACGCCCTTTACCGAGCATGCCTTCTTGGAGCCCGAGTGCGCCGTTGCCTTCCCGTACAAGAATGGCGTCAAGGTGCAGTCGACCGACCAGGGCGCCTACGACACGCGCAAAGAGTGCGCTCACATGTTTGGCTGGGATAGCGAGCCCGAGCGCGTGGTCGTCGAGACCATGCTCGTGGGTGGCGGCTTTGGCGGCAAGGAGGACGTGTCCATCCAGCACTTGGCCGCGCTCGCCGCATATAAGTTCCAGCGTCCTGTGAAGTGTAAGCTCACGCGTGCCGAGTCGCTCGCTTTCCATCCCAAGCGTCACGCCATGGACGGCACCTTTACACTGGGCTGCGACGCCGAGGGCAACTTTACCGGCCTGGATTGCGAGATCAACTTTGATACCGGCGCCTACGCGTCGCTGTGCGGCCCGGTGCTCGAGCGCGCCTGTACGCATGCCGTCGGCCCCTACAAGTACCAGAACACCGACATTCGCGGCTTTGGCTACTACACCAACAACCCGCCCGCCGGTGCGTACCGCGGCTTTGGCGTTTGCCAGTCCGAGTTTGCGCTCGAGAGCCTGATCGACCTGCTGGCCGAGAAGGTCGGCCTGGATCCGTGGGAGATCCGCTACCGTAACGCCATCGAGCCGGGCGAGGTTTTGCCCAACGGCCAGATCGCCGATTGCTCCACGGCGCTGAAGGAGACGCTGCTCGAGGTCAAGGATGCCTACTATGCGCATCCCGGACACGCCGGTATCGCCTGCGCCATGAAGAACGCCGGCGTGGGCGTGGGCCTGCCCGATGCCGGCCGCTGCAAGATCCGCATCGAGAACGGCGTGGCTGTGGTCTATGCCGCCACGTCCGACATCGGCCAGGGCTGCAACACTGTCTTTTTGCAGGACGTTGCCGAGGCATGCGGCCTGCCGCTTCGCTGCATCGCCAACGGCGAGTGCTCCACCGAGAACGCTCCCGACTCCGGCACCACGTCTGGCTCGCGTCAGACGGTCGTGACCGGCGAGGCCGTGCGCGGTGCCGCCTTCCTGCTGCGCGATGCCATGGTTGGCATCGAGGCCGGCAAGCCCGCACCCGACGCTCCCGTGAGCGCGCATGGCGACGGCGTCAAGATCGAGTACGACGACGGTCGCGCCTATCAGCTGCACACGCAGGAGCTCGTCGCTGGCCAGGGCATGCATCCTCAGGATCCCGCGGCCGCCATCAAGGCACTCGAGGGATGCGAGTTTGGCTACGTGTATCTGGAGCCGACCGACAAGCTGGGTGCCGACGTTCCCAACCCCAAGAGCCACATCTGCTACGGCTTTGCCACGCATGTGGTCATTTTGGATGATGACGGCCGTGTGAGCGAGGTCTATGCCGCGCACGATTCCGGCAAGGTGGTCAACCCCATCTCCATCCAGGGTCAGATCGAAGGCGGCGTGCTCATGGGTATGGGCTATGCGCTTACCGAGGATTGGCCGCTCAAGGACTGCGTACCCCAGGCCAGGTACGGCACGCTCGGGCTGTTCCGAGCGCCCGAGATTCCGGATATCCACGCCATCTACGTGGAGAAGGACGAGCTGTTGCCCGTGGCATACGGCGGCAAGGGCATTGGCGAGATCGCAACGATCCCCACGGCGCCCGCCGTGCAGAACGCCTACCGCGCGTTTGACGGTAAGCTGCGTCCAAATCTGCCCATGGTGGATACCCCGTACAGCCGCGCTCGTCACCGCGGGTAGGGTAGAGCGCAGACGGCATTGCTGATGGGCTGTTCGCGCACAACACCAACTGTATATGCTGCGCCTTTGGCCCCGGCTCCATCGCGAGCCGGGGCCTTTTGTTTGGAGCGGAAACTGTGTTCCGGATTCAAGCCTCAGAATGAGACGCGCTTTCCTTTTGAGCCTCTAGCGGAAAGCGCATCCCGGAATTTGGCTCCAGAGTGGGATGCACTTTCCGGTTGGAGCTTCAAACGGAAAGTGCATCCCGGAATCCGCGCCTGGAATGGGACGCACTTTCCGGAACAGCCCTCAACCGGAAACTGCGTCCCAGAATTTCGCTTCAGAGTGGGATGCCGTTTCCGGCTGAACCCTCTGGCGGAAAGTTCATCCCAGAATTGACGCTCGGAGTGGGACACAGTTTCCGGATGGAACCTCAGCGGAAATTGCGTCCCAGTTTGAGCGTCTATTCCGGGATGCAGTTTCCGCTGGGCGCTTCAGCCGGAAAGCGTGTCCCGTTCTGGGCCTTGATTCCGGGACACGGTTTCCGCTAGGTATGCCATATGGAAGGCGCATCCCATTCTGAGCACTCAATCTGAGATATGGTTTCCGCGGTGCCGCCAACTGGAAAGTGTGCCCCAGTTTGATGGGCAGGCGGGCATAAGCTCAACAGCTCCTACAGGTCCACCTCGTTGAGCCATGTCGGCAGCGCGGTCTGCCGGATGCCTGCCGTCTGCAGCTTTTTGGCGAGCACTCCTGCCGAGCGGACCTCGCTGATGGTAAAGCGCAGCAGAGGGTGACCGTAGAGCGATAGATGCGTCTCGCGCTGTCGTTCGGCAACGAGCGCCTCGGCGGTGGTGCGTCCGGCCAGCATAGTCTGGTCGGTATATTTGATGAGCCCGTCGAGTTCGCCCAGCGTGAGTTCCCGCGCCTGGCGCTCCCAGGCAAAGTCCGTTCGTATGGGCTTGGCCGAATCGAAGGGGTCCGTCAGCTCGTATTGAAGCCAGTCGGGCGCAAAGCCCGTCTCGATCATGATGGCTCGGGCGACCGATTCCCCGCCGCTCTCGGCGCGGGCGTCGGCATATCGAAGCGTTGTGAGGGCGGTGCGAATCGCGCGACCATTGCGGGCAGTCGCTCGTTGCTCAACGGCCTCCGTCAGCTGTTCCGGCGCAAGGCCGAGCTTTGAGATCGCCGAATCGGCAATGGGCATGCCGTCGGCAAAACCAGTTTGCAGCAGGCAATCTGTGGCCGTTTGGATGGGCGGCGTTACCGATATGCCGGCTCTGCGTATTGCTCCGGCCGGCTCAATCTGGTGCCGCTGAATATGCGCGCCCGGGCGAGCCGACGGCTTGGTGGCGCTGCAGACATGCACGACATTCAGGTGTCGCCACGAGACCTCGAGCCCCAGCAGGCAGGCAGCCGAAAACGAGCAGAACGTCCAATCGGGGTGGATGATCGCAAGGGCGCGAATAGTCTCGCAATGACGCTGCGCCCGGTTGAGCTCATCCCAGCGCATTTTGTGCGCGAACAGTCCCGGCATGGGGGAGACAACCATGTCGCCGATGCGCCGAAGGAGCGCTTTGCGGATCGCCGCACTTGGGGGAATAAGGCATCGTCCCTCCTGCTCGGCTTGGCTCAACAGCTGGTCGATGGTTTGGTCGTTGCAATGCGCCATGGGCTACCGCCTCCTTTTTGGGGTTGCAAAAACGTATCAGCCGGAACTTGCCGCTCAACTGACCAAAAGCTGACCAAAATCTAACCATGCAGGCAGATGACCTGCTTTTGGCGATATATTTCTTGTTTGAATCGGTGGGCGGTAATTGGCGACCGTGAACGGAAACTGGATATGAAGTCTTGGTAAGTTTCGGGACGTGTACTTTTTGAAAAAGAGCATTCTATCTGCTGTTTTGTGTTTCTGGATCGCATATTTGAAGGTATGTGATAAGGGCGGCGGATCGTCGTCTGTGTCGGCGGAAGCTGCGTCCCAGAATTCGGCCCCAGAATGGGATGCCGTTTCCGGATCGGCCCTCAGGCGGAAACTACGACCCGGAATTTGGCTCCAAAACGGGATACGCTTTCCCGGTGGCATCTCTAGCGGAAACTGCATCCCGGAATGAGCTCTCGGAACGGGGCACGCTTTCCCATCGGGGCTTCAAACGGAAACCGTGTCCCGGAATCGAGCCTCAGGGTGGGGCGCATTTTCCGGTAGAGGCCTGGGACGGAAGGCGTGTTCCAGAATCCGGCTATGCGGACGATGCCGCTCCTGGTAAGCTGGTCGCCAATATGGAACTTTTCAATTCGTATGTGCGTGGGGGAATTGAAGAGATGTATGAGCAGTTCATAGACGGTCACGGTGTAACGGCAGACGAGTACCTCGATCGCGCCATGGATGTCATGGAGACTTTTAAAGACGAGCTTGATGATGTTGATTTTTCAGATAAATTAGAGTCTCTTATGCAAGGATAGATGCGTTGAATGACGGCGCCGTAACGCTTGAAGATGGATATCAATGGTTTGATCAATTGGCTGTTCTGCCAATCGACGCTGCCGCCGTGCGGTTTTTTTCAAACTTAGGATATCTGGACGAGGGCAAAGAAGTTGATATAGCCGCTTGTTCGTCTGACAGACTTGTGTATTCACTTTTGCCCGAGGATAAACTTCTTTCTGATGAGGACAGGCGCGCGCTAGGCAGGATTGATAAGTGTGCGAAGATCGCCGCTTTCTATAGCTCTGATTACGAAGAGCCGTCTACTGACATTGATATCTACGCTGTTGATCTAAAAGATGCAGGCAGTATGCGTAGTGAGGCGGCTTACGGCATTCATGCGGTTTTTTCAAAATTTAACGATAATCCTAGTATCGTCTTTTTTCGTAGCGAAAAATCCGTTTTGCTCTCGTTTCTCCAAACAACGGGCGAGGGCTCTGTAGCCATCTATCTTTCGGATTGGCTTACGTTTGACACAGTTGATATTGGGCAGCTCGAAAGAATTCATATTGGATCATGCTCACTTCTGAGCTCGATCGACTTGTTCGATTCTCTAGAATTCGAAGCTATAAGGGACTACTATAAATATCCGCTATCGCGCTATATTGCAGCCTATGAGGTTGTCTTTCCTTCTGTTAACTATTCTTCCATGGTCGACCTTTCGGCATTTACCCGCGAGGATCGAAACGAAGCGATTGAGGCGGTGCTCAACACTTATGCCACTCGATATGGTGATGACTATATTGATGGCTCGCTTAAGGAAATCGACCAGGAAGATTGCGTCGATCTCGACGATCTCGAGTGGGAGGCGCAAAGTCTCGGGCTAGATGACGATGAGGGCTTCAGCTCATTAGACGATGTGAGCGCCAAAAAGAGCCTAACTTCTATATTGACCCCTCCATCTGACGTGATGGGCGATCCGATTGCCCTTCTGGATTGGCTCGAGGGCAACGCGGGCGGAAGTAATGGACGGGACTCTGAGGAGGTTTCAGCTCTTCATGCTGTTCCTGTTGGCAAAGCCCCTCCTCCGGTTGGAAGCCATCTCAGACATGCCGGCCTTGGAGAAGGCGTTGTAACTTGTGTTAATCGGTCTCCGCATGGTGAGGCGGGCTTATATATAAGCGCCGAGTTTGGAGGTACGTCAAGGTCATTTGCATTTCCTCGTGCATTCGAAAGTGGAGTTGTTGAACTCTTGGGCTGACTTTTTCCTTTAGCGACATTGATTATGTGGATGAAGAAGTCTCTTATGGGACCATCGCCGTAATGATTGGAGTCCAGACAATCTGACTTATCGAAATGAGAAGTTGTAAATTCAATGGTTGCGATTGGCTCCTATACAGGGCTCTGTTAAAGGCAAATCGAGTGTTTGATTCGCTTTTGGGGTGCTTACAAACGTTGTAACAGCCTGTTCAGTAGGCAGTGATCAAAAGGTTCTGCTGATCACGAATGAACCACGCTGGCGCTTGTGTGATTTGAGAAACGGCATGCAACGGCCGCACGTCACCATGGCACCGCCTGCGTTCGCCTGCACCTCCGCAATCCCGCGCGCGGCACTCAGCAGCTCATACTCCCTCTGGCTCCACTGACGCAGCTCGGTCGTGCGTACGGCGTCGCGGCACAGGTCCAGGAACACCTCGGCTCCCTCGCAGAAGCACTCACGGGCAAAGGTGCCAGATCCGTCCGCAACGCACACGCCGTCGGCGAAGAGCTTCCAGCTGGACGGCTCACGTGAGTCGTCTCCGAGCAGCTTGATCTGCAACACATGTGGATTGCCAGCAGCACAGAGCTCTTCCTCGAGCTTCTGTACCGTAAAGCGCATCTGGTGGGAGAGACTGCTCTTGACCATGGCCGAGGCATAGCCGCTCGGCTCGTCCAAAAGATGCATTCGTTTTGGCTTGGCTGCCAGGTTGTGGAAGTTACGCTCGCTGCGCACGGAGAAATTGTCCATACGGACTCCTTTCATCGATGTTGGCAGGGCCACCGTGCCTCTTGACCGGTTGGCGTTGGGATCGTGGAGCCAACTCTCTACCCCGACTCTGGATAAAACGCGCCCGCTCCTTGCGGGCACGATGGAGTCTATCAGCACGTGCGGACAGAAATCAAGCGCCGCCTGCGAAATGGCGCGTGAGTGGCGCTTGATTTCGCCGGCCGCTGTTAGGCTTTAATTCGAAAAAGTGTCGAAATATCCTGTGTAAAAGTACGGAAAAGTGTCGTAATACACACTTTAAAACCTCGGAAAAGTGTCGAAATAAGCGCCTAACAACTACGGAAAAGTGTATCCTAGTGCTAAAACAGCATGTAATAAGGGGTGCGCTTATGCTACAGAGAAAAGCGAAAGCACAGTTTGAATCTTGGCTTACCTCGTCGCTTAACAAGGCTCTTTTGGTCAAGGGCGCCCGACAGGTAGGAAAGTCATATTTGGTCAACGTCTTTGCAAACGACTCGTTCGAAAATGTCGTGACGTTCGACCTTATCGCCGACGCGTCCGTGCGTGATTCGTTTTTGGCGGCGAAAAGTGCGGACGACCTGCTTATGCGCATGTCTATCGCTGCGACGCAGCCGATGGTTGCGAACAAGACCGTCGTGGTTATCGACGAGGTGCAGCGATGCCCCAACGTGGTGACGTTTATCAAATACCTGATCCAGCGCGGCGACTTTCGATACATCCTTACCGGATCGCTTCTTGGCGTTGAGCTCGAGGGCATCGATTCTCTGCCGGTGGGGTATGTCGAGCAGGTCCAGATGTACCCGCTCGACTTCGAGGAGTTTTGCTGGGCAAATGGCGTTGGTGCCAGCGTGTTTGACATGCTCAGGGGCTGTCTAAAGGATGAGGAGGAGCTCCCCGGCTACCTGTATGACCGCTTGCTCGATCTGTTCCATCAGTATGTGGTGGTGGGAGGCATGCCCGACGCGGTCAATTCCTTCTTGGCGACGCGCAATGTCGACGAGGTTCGAAACATCCACCGCGATCTTCACGCCCTGTATCGCGATGACATCGCAAAGTACGCTCCGCCCGAGCTACGCTTGGTTATTCGCGATATCTACGATTTGATTCCCAGCGAGGCTGGCTCCAAAAACAAGCGATTCAAGCTGTCGTCGATTAACGGCGTCAAACGTTTTTCGCAGGTGACAGATCATTTTCTCTGGTTGTCGGAGGCAGGCGTTGCGCTTCCCGTGTATAACGTAACGGCGCCCGTGGCACCCCTTTTATTGGGGGAGCAGCGAAATCTATTTAAGCTGTTTTACCTGGACACCGGAATGCTCATGTCGTCGTATTCCAAAAGGGTCGCTCAAGGCGTTTTTGATGGAGAGGCAGAAGACGCCTTTGGCATGAACATGGGGGCGGCGTTTGAGGGCTTTGTTGCCCAGGAGCTCAAAGCCCATGGATTCAGGTTGCGCTACTTTACGTCGAAAAAGGTCGGCGAGCTCGATTTTGTCGAGGAGACGCTCGATGGGGAGGTGCTTGCCATCGAGGTCAAATCGGGCAAGAGCTTTAAGTCCCACGCGGCGCTCGATAACGCACTGGCAACGAAGGGCTACGGAATCGATCGCGCCCTGGTATTTACGGAATGTAATCTTCACCGCGATGGCGACGTGCTGTATCTGCCCATCTTTATGGCAGGGCTTTTGGAGCCGTGACGTGCCGCCGGCTCTTCCGGCCCTCTCTTAACCCTCGCTACTTGTCGTCTCCGTCGTTGGGGTCGCCCTTGAGGGTGTTGATGTCCAGGTACTGGTTGTCGTCCTCTTTTTGCTGCGTTGCCGATTCGGACGCGGTGGGGCTGCGGAATAGCTGGAATCCCTCAAATGCGATCACGCCGAGTAGGGCCACGATAATCGCGATAAAGACGATCTTTGCCGCTTGGGGAAACTCAGAGAAGTGCGGCGGCTCTTCCTCGGTGTAGAAGTCGGCAAAGCGCTCGTCGTCGGTGCCGCGGGTATACGACGATGCCGATGCGGCCTTTACGCCAGCCTTGTTGTGTTCAGGAGCGGACGCGTTGGCAAACGGGCCGTTATCGTATGCGCTCGATGCGGATCCGTAGCTCTCGGTCTCAATGCGGGAGGCGCGGGGCGCGGCATCAAAGCGGTCATCGTGCGCTGTTGTTTCGTTGTAATCGGAGTTGCGCTCCTCGGCAGCTGCAAACAGCGGGTTGACCGGAATGTCGAGCGCCGGCATGCCGGCCGAGGTCTCGTCCAAGTCGGCCGCGGCCCAGGAATCGAAGGCAAACTGGCGGTTGGCGAGGTCGTCCAGATCCATAACGGGCGGCTCGAGTTCGGGCTCGGGCTGGGGTTCGGGAGCCGCGTGTGTCGGCTGCTGCGGGGTGGCATACGCGGGTGCGCTGCTGGGCGCATGGCGCTGTGCCGCCGCGGCAAGGAAAGCCGCCGTCTCGGACGGATCGCTGGTGGGGCGGGGCGCAGGTGCGGCCTGGCGCGGTACCTGCATGATGGGGCGGGTGGCAAAGTCATCTGCGGGCACGGATGCTGGCGTAGGCGTAGTGGCCGGAGCGGGAGCAGCGGCCGACGTAGGCTTTGGGCCTGCCGGGCGAACCCCGCCGCCCATGAGCTCATCGGCGGTCCAAGGGCGGTCGCTCATCACGTCGTCGAGGCTCAACGCAAACAGATTGTCTTCGCCCTCGTCAAACGCGCGTTTCGCATGCCTGGCGGCAGAAGCGAAGCCTCCGCGGCCGTTGCGTGATGCGTTGCTCGACCCCATTTTGTCCCATCCTTTCGAAATGCTCGCATTCATCGATTATATGGAACTTGCCTTGCGGCCGACTCTCGGATTCGCGCATTCCAGAACTCGCGCCCAAAAGGGGAGGGGCGCAGGCGCGCTGACTATTTGTCGCCGGCGGCAGCCTTTGCCTCGTTGAGGTAGCTGTAGAAGCTGTATTTGGAGATGCCAAAGAACTCGCAGGCGCGTTCGCTCGACTTGGAGATGAGGAAGGCGCCGCGACGGTCGAGGTAGCCAATGGCGCGGATGCGCTCGTCTTTGGTCATGAGCGCCGCGGGCTTGCCCACAAGCTGTTCGCACTCGCGCAGCAGGTCTTCGAGCAGGTCGCCGATGTTTTTGGTAATGGGCTCGGGCTCGGTGTAGCCCGTGCCGCCGATGCCGGTAAAGGCATCGAGCGAGCGCTCAAAAGCCTTCATAAGCGTAATGTCAAAGTTAATGCTCAAAATGCCGACGGGCTTGCCCTCGTCGTTGCGGATAAAGATCGTCGAGGACTTGAGCAGCTTGCCATCGGTGGTTTTGGTGAGGTATGGCTCGCGGTCGTGCACGTCGGTGGTGCCCTCGTGCATGGACTCAAACACAATATGGCTGGGGCCGTCACCCAGTTTGCGCCCGCTGACGTGGCCGTTTTCGATCACTACGATGGAGTGGTCCACGTCCTCGGTCTCCAGATCGTGGACGACGATTTCGCAGTTGGGGCCAAACTGGAGCGCCAGGCCGTGTGCAAGGCGCTTGTAAAACTCAATCTGTGCGGGGGTCATGGGTGCCTTCCTAAAAATTAGTTTGGGCACACTTTGCCATAAACCCCACTTGTTCGCAAATAGCAAAAGCGTCGCTGCGTTACGTGACCGTTCGGCGGCGAAAAGGTACCGATTACGGCAACAAACAATTTGTTAGGTTTTCCAATCAAAAAGTGTGATAGAACAGAGCTAACAAACTTTTTGTTTGGCATCCACATAAAAGTTCAGTCGCAGGAATGGGAATGGGCTGAAACGCGTATGCGGGGGCCGGCAAGAGAGAACTTAAGGAGTTCACCGTATGGCCGATAAGATCCAGTGGGCGGGTAACACGATGCCCAAGAGCGATGACAAGCACTTGGGAATCATGAGCCTCGACCACGTGAAGAAGGCCCGTGCCTTCCACCAGTCGTTCCCCCAGTACACCGTCACTCCGCTTGCCCGCCTGGACGGCCAGGCCGCGCGCCTGGGCCTGTCCAACCTGTGCGTTAAGGACGAGAGCTATCGCTTTGGCCTCAACGCTTTTAAGGTTCTGGGCGGTTCGTTTGCCATGGCCAACTACATTGCCGACGAGACCGGCAAGGACGTTGCCGAGTGCACCTTCGATTACCTGACCTCCGATCAGCTTGCCAAGGACTTTGGCCAGGCCACCTTCTTTACCGCCACCGACGGCAACCATGGCCGCGGCGTGGCGTGGGCTGCCAACAAGTTGGGCCAGAAGGCCGTCGTGCACATGCCCAAGGGTTCCACCAAGCCCCGCTTCGATAACATCGCCGCCGAGGGCGCCACGGTGACCATCGAAGAGGTCAACTACGACGAGTGCGTGCGCATGGCCGCCGCCGAGGCCGATGCCTGCGAGCGCGGCGTCATCGTTCAGGACACCGCCTGGGAGGGCTACGAGAAGATTCCGTCTTGGATCATGGAGGGCTACGGCACCATGGCTTCCGAGGCTGCCGAGCAGCTGCGCGAGATGGCCATCAACCGCCCGACGCACGTCTTTGTCCAGGCTGGCGTGGGCTCGCTGGCCGGCGCCGTGGTGGGCTACTTCACCAACCTGTATCCCGATAACCCGCCCACCTTCGTTGTGGTCGAGTGCGCTCCGGCCGCCTGCCTGTACAAGGGTGCTGCCGCCGGCGACGGCGATCCGCGCATCGTGGACGGCGACATGCCCTCCATCATGGCCGGCCTGTGCTGCGGCGAGCCCAACATCTTGGGCTGGGATATCCTGCGCAACCACACCACTGCCTTCGTGTCCTGCCCCGACTGGGTCACCGCTCGCGGCATGCGCACCCTGGGTGCTCCCGAGAAGGGCGACCCGCGCGTCATTTCCGGCGAGTCCGGCGCTGTGACCACCGGTCTGGTCGAGACCCTCATGCTCGACCCCGAGTACGCCGAGCTCAAGGAGCTCATCGGCCTGGACAAGACGAGCTCCGTGCTCTGCTTCTCCACGGAAGGTGACACGGATCCGGATCAGTACCGTCGCATCGTCTGGGAAGGCGAATACCCCACTTGCTAATACTGGGCGGAATAAATAGGTATCGCTCCGCCACCTCACAGGTAGATTCCTTCGTTTGAAAGGTTAAGAACAATGGCTAAAGAACTCGATTTCGACGCTATCAAGGCTGCTGCTGAGTCCCATCGTGCTGATATGACTCGCTTCCTGCGCGCTATGATCTCCCATCCCTCTGAGTCTTGCGAGGAGGGTGAGGTTGTCGCCTGCATCAAGGCCGAGATGGAGAACCTTGGCTATGACGAGGTCAAGGTCGACGGCCTGGGCAACGTCATGGGCTTTATGGGCGAGGGCGACAAGATCATCGCCATCGACTCCCACATCGACACCGTCGGCATCGGCAACATCGAGAACTGGGATGCCGATCCCTATGAGGGCTACGAGACCGACGAGATCATCTACGGCCGCGGCGGCTCCGACCAGGAGGGCGGCATGGCTTCTGCTACCTACGCTGCCAAGATGATGAAGGACATGGGCCTTATCCCCGAGGGCTACAAGATCATGGTCGTCGGCACCGTCCAGGAAGAGGACTGCGACGGCATGTGCTGGCAGTACATTTACAACAAGGACGGCATTAAGCCCGAGTTCGTCATTTCCACCGAGCCCACCGACGGCGGCATCTATCGCGGTCACCGCGGCCGCATGGAGATCCGTGTCGACGTTCACGGCACCTCCTGCCACGGCTCCGCTCCCGACCGCGGCGACAACGCCATCTACAAGATGGCCGACATCATCGCCGACGTCCGCGCCCTCAACAACAACGGCTGCGACGAGTCGACCGACATCAAGGGTCTCGTCAAGATGCTCGACCCCAAGTACAACCCCGAGCACTTCGAGGACGCCCGCTTCCTGGGCCGCGGCACCTGCACCGTCAGCCAGATCTTCTACACCAGCCCCAGCCGCTGCGCTGTCGCTGACTCCTGCGCCATCTCCATCGACCGTCGCATGACCGCCGGTGAGACCTGGGAGTCCTGCCTGGACGAGATCCGTAACCTGCCGGCCGCCAAGAAGTACGGCGACGACGTGAAGGTCTCCATGTACATGTACGACCGTCCGTCCTGGACCGGCGAGGTCTACGAGACCGAGGCTTACTTCCCCACGTGGATCAACAAGGAGACTGCTCCGCACGTCAAGGCCCTCGTCGACGCTCACAAGGCCATGTTTGGTGACGAGCGCATCGGCTGCGAGCCCAGCATGGACAAGCGCACCGGTCGTCCGCTGTGCGACAAGTGGACCTTCTCCACGAACTGCGTTTCCATTCAGGGCCGCTATGGCATCCCCTGCGTCGGCTTTGGCCCGGGTGCCGAGTCTCAGGCTCACGCTCCCAACGAGGTCACCTACAAGGACGACCTGGTCACCGCTGCCGCCATGTACGTGGCTGCCCTGAACCTCTACGATCCGAGCCAGGCCGATGGCGATGCCACCGTGTTCCGCGCCGGTCTGACCAACAACAAGATCGACTAGTCCCATTCCTCGATCTTGTTGAGCCGGGGGCCGCTCGTGTCCCCGGCGCCTCCTGTTGACTTGGGGCCCGCGGTCGTTATCTCCCATGCTTCCTCGACGGTAGCGGGTCCTCGTCATAGCGCTCTGCATGTTCTAGCCACACGCGCATGCCGGAGCGCATCTACTCATTGCGATCGTTTCATCTTTAGAAAGGACATTTCCATGGACGCCAAGTTTACCGAGCTCGTCGAGCAGCTGAACGGCCTCGATTTTAAGGGTATGTACGGCAGCGACTTCCTGCACACCTGGGATAAGACCACCGATGAGCTCAAGGCGCTCTACATCGTCGCCGACGCCCTGCGCCAGCTGCGCGAGAACAACGTCTCTCCCAAGATCTTCGACTCGGGTCTGGCCGTCTCCCTATTCCGCGACAACTCCACCCGTACGCGTTTCTCCTTCTCTAAGGCCGCCAACCTGCTCGGCCTTGAGCTGCAGGACCTGGACGAGAAGAAGTCCCAGATCGCTCACGGCGAGACCGTCCGCGAGACCGCTACCATGATCTCCTTCATGGCCGACGTCATCGGCATCCGCGATGACATGTACATCGGCAAGGGCGACGCCTACATGGCCGAGGTCTCCGAGTCTGTCCAGCAGGCTTACGAGGACGGCGTTCTGGATCACCGTCCCACGCTCATCTCCCTGCAGTCCGATTCCGACCACCCCACGCAGTCCTCTGCCGACATGCTCTACCTCATCAACGAGTTTGGCGGCCTTGAGAACCTCAAGGGCAAGAAGGTTGCCGTCACCTGGGCCTATTCGCCCTCTTACGGCAAGCCGCTGTCCTGCCCGCAGTCGCTGATCAGCCTGCTGCCCCGCTTTGGCATGGACGTCACCCTGGCCCACCCCGAGGGCTACGACCTCATGCCCGAGGTCGTTGAGCGCGCCAAGGGCTATGCCGCCGAGTCCGGCACCACCTTTAAGCAGGTCAACACCATGGCCGAGGCCTTCGAGGGCGCCGACATCGTAATCCCCAAGAGCTGGGCTCCGTTTGCCGCCATGGAGAAGCGTACCAACCTGTACGCCGAGGGCGACGACGCCGGCATCGCCGCGCTCGAGAAGGAGCTGCTCGCCCAGAACGCCACCCATCAGGACTGGTGCTCCACGACCGCGCTCATGGAGAAGACTGCCAACGGCCAGGACACCATCTTTATGCACCCGCTGCCCGCCGACATCTCCGGTGTTTCTTGCGAGCACGGCGAGGTCAACGCCGACGTCTTCGACATGCACCGTGTGGGCATGTACAAGGAGGCCAGCTACAAGCCGTACGCCATCGCAGCCATGATGTTCCTGCAGAAGGTTGCCGATCCCGCCGCTGCCCTCAAGGCCCTCGACGAGCGCAACACCGCCCGCTGGTTCCAGGCCTAAAGCTGGGCTGAGGTAAACCATGTAAAGGGGGCGCTCTGCCAACCGGCGGGGTGCCCCCTTTTTGCATCGCGGGCGTGTAGGATAAGCGCTTTCGATGTAGGTGCCCCGCGGCGCGAGTTATGGGTACGATGGTTTCAGGGGAGGTATCGCCATGAAACTTGGCTGCGTGATTATGGCCTCGGGCGAGGGTAAGCGGTTTGGCTCTAACAAGATGCTTGCCGATATCTATGGCGAGCCGCTGATTGCCCGGACCATCGATTCGGTTCCCCGGGGCTTTGACGTCGTGGTTTCGACGCGTTGGCCCGAGGTTGCCCAGATTTGCGAGGACAAGCATTGCCAGTGCGTGCTGCACGATGGCGAGCTGCGCAGCGAAAGCGTCCGTGCGGGCCTTTCGTGGGGAGTCGAACGCAACTGGAAAGGTTGCCTCTTTTTGCCGGGCGACCAGCCGCTTGTGAGCGCGGATTCTTTTGAGGCTATGGTTCGTGCATTTGACGAGCGTGGTCGCAAGCATCCGGTGCGTCTTGCGTGCAACGGTGAGCCTTCGAGCCCGGTGCTCTTTCCGGCGGAACTGTTCGATGCACTTATGTGTCTTGAGGGCAAGGACGGCGGCGGTTCGATCCTCAAGGACCGTACCGACGTGATGCTGGTCGAAGCGCGCGCCTATGAGCTGTGGGATGTCGATACCGCCAAGGGCCAGCGACGCATAACGGAGCATATCGCGGCCTGCTCGTATTTTGATCGCGTAGCCAACTGTATTAATCAATAAGGAGCAACATGATCATCATCAAAAACGGCGCGCTCGTGACGCCCCAGGGGCTTCGCCGCGCCGATCTTGCCATGGATGGCGATAAGATCGTGCGGATCGCCGCGGCGATTGAGCCGGTCGAGGGCGATACCGTCGAGGATGCCGCGGACTGCTGGGTGTTTCCCGGCTTTATCGACGGCCACACGCACATGCAGTGCTGGACCGGCATGGATTGGACAGCCGATAGCTTTGAGACCGGCACGCGCGCGGCCGCCTGCGGCGGCACGACGACCATTGTGGACTACGCGACGGCCGATCGCGGCGTGACCATGCCCGATGCCTTGGCCGAGTGGCATCGCCGCGCCGACGGAACCTGCACGGCCAACTACGCTTTTCATATGGCACTCGCCGAGTGGAATGAGCGCAACCGCGCCGATCTTTCGGC
>OLFU01001442.1_pt1 | contig 23050 bp, 20 predicted proteins | sample 1605161 | NCBI WGS metagenome assembly OLFU01 (sample SAMEA3888914, study PRJEB22519) | human gut metagenome | biome: human gut; feature: human-associated habitat; material: faeces | place: Denmark | collected 2011
TATCCACGACAAACTGAGTATGTTTTATCACCAATAGTAATAGTGGTTGGTCGAGTGAAATTATCTGCTTGAATGTCGCTAATTATTCTCTTAGCGTTGAAGATATCCCTACCAATCTTCAAGAATTCATTAATGTCACGCTTTGTAAGAATTCTTAAGAAATAAAATTCATTATCTGGCATTCTTACTCTATTACTAGCATAAAAATATTCATTCAAGTAGACAGGATCATTATCTGTATATACCCATCTATCATATTGGTCGATCAAGTTTACGGTATTTGGATTAATATGATCAAAAGTGTTTCCAAAATGACGTAGCAATTTCATTGCATAGTCACCATTGTCTGGACATTTTGTTTTCTTAAGCACATCATAAACGATTTTAGCACCACATCTATTAGTATCTAATAAAACAAGAGTCTTGAACTCATTATCAGAACTTTCTTCATTAGGTTTGACTATACGTAATAATCGGTCGCTGGTACTACCAAACTGCCTAATGGATGTAGCGTGATGGTCGGTCATAATAAATCTATGACTGACCTGAGATATTAATTCAATATCATTTACCTTTAAGGAAAGGTCTACCGAGATTACATCCAATCCATCTGGATTAAAGGATGCAAAATCATAATCTTTTTCATAATTATATGCTATTGTCTTGATATCCTTATATTCAGTATACTGATTAAGGAAAGATCTAAGTATCTCTCTAGCGGAAATACCATCCATATCTGTATGGTGAAGAATAATAACTTCTTTACCTTTTACTTCATCACTGGTAAAATAAGATGCAAGTATCTCAGATACTTTTTGTAGATGGTCTCCTACTTCCGACATAGTACTAAATTGTTTGTTTAGCATTTTCTAATCACTCCTACCTCTTCTTATGAAAATTATATAGCCTTATAACTCAGGCAAATACGCTGTTTCCAGAGCTTTCTTAAACGCCCGTGGAACGTTAACGCTTACTGGATTGTATAAAAATAGATAAAAAATGAAAAGTTGATAAGGAGAGCCTTCTCAGACTCTCCATTATCGTTTGGATATGAAACTTATCTTTGATTGACATTCTTTATCTATCTTTATAATTCACCAATAAGGCTAATTATACTCGATAAAATAATTTTTATAGTAAAGAACATTTATCATTCATTACCACCAGCAATTATAGATAATTACATATTCTAGTTCCTCATCTGGATCTTCATTGGCTTCTAAGAATATCTTACACCATTTAATGGTTTTAAGAATCTTTTCTTTCTCACCAAATTCACCATCAAAGTCTCTTTGACCCCAGAAGAATCCAGAAGCGTCGGAATATTCTTCCATATTTCTTCTACAAGAATCTTCTAAGTCTAGAATATCACTTTTCTCTAACTCCAAAGGAATAGTGTTAAATAATTCCTCACCGTTGTATTTATTGTAATACAAATCTTCCATAAATGCTTGGAGATGTCTATATTTTCTGAAGTATGAAATTTCCATTTCTAACATCTTTGTATGAGTTTTCTTATCATACGCTCTTACTTCAAAATATGCATCTAATCCCATAACAAATTCCTCCTTTTGCGAAATTAAGGGTGGTACCGAATATTCGGTACCACCTCTCATTTATTTTTAAATATCATATCCAGCAACGTCAACGTCATCTAATAGATTATGTTTATCTGTATCTAATCGACGAATTTCGTTGATTTCGCGTTGCATATCTTCAGCGGTGAACTGAATTAGAGTTCGGTTATAAGCTGGATGGATTGTAGAAATCATTAATTCTACTGGATTCATTTCACCTAAACCTTTGTAACGTTGGATTGTAGTACCATCACGGCCTACTTCATCAAGTTTAGCAGTCAACTCTGCATCAGAGTATACATACCAATGAGATTTACCCTTCTTGATTTGATACAAAGGTGGTTGAGCAATATAGATATGACCTTCCTCTACCAATGGTTTCATATAGCGGTAGAAGAATGTTAACAACAAGGTACGGATGTGAGCGCCGTCAACGTCCGCATCTGTCATGATGATAATCTTGTTATAACGGGATTTTGTAATATCGAATTCATCGCCAATACCTGTACCAAAAGCGGTAATCATGGAGCGAATTTCGTTATTAGCCAAAATCTTATCGAGACGTGCTTTTTCTACGTTAAGGATTTTACCACGCAATGGTAAAATTGCTTGGTAACGACGATCGCGACCTTGTTTTGCAGAACCGCCTGCAGAATCACCTTCGACTAAATAAATTTCAGTCATAGATGTATCTTTTTCGGAGCAGTCCGCCAATTTACCAGGAAGGCTAGATACTTCCAACGCATTTTTACGGCGTGTCAAATCGCGGGCCTTACGAGCTGCCTCGCGAGCACGACTTGCCATCGTTGCTTTTTCGATGATTTTCTTCGCATCTTGAGGATGTTCTTCGAAGAATGTTCTAAGACCTTCAGATACGATAACATCTGTAATACCTTTAACTTCGCTATTGCCAAGTTTAGTTTTTGTTTGGCCTTCAAATTGAGGTTCCAACACTTTCACAGATACGACAGCCGTCAAACCTTCACGCACGTCCTCACCTGAAAGATTGGACTCATTTTCCTTGATCAAACCAGATTTACGGCCATAATCATTGAGGGTACGCGTCAAGGCAGCACGGAAACCAGATAGATGTGTACCACCGTCAATCGTATTGATGTTATTTACGAAGGACAACAAGTTTTCACTATAGCTATCGTTATATTGCAATGCCACATCTACCACAACGTCATCTTTTGTATTTTCAATGTTGATAACAGTTGGATTAATTGCTTCTTTATTTTCGTTCAAGAAGGTAATGAAAGAAATCAAACCACCTTCATAGTGGAAACTTTCAACACGAGGTTCCTCTAGGCGCAAATCGCTCAATGTAATGCGAAGGCCTTTGTTAAGAAATGCCAATTCTTGTAAACGCATTTTCAATGTATCAAAGCTAAATACGGTAGTTTCAAAGATTTCTGCATCTGGCTTGAAAATAACTGTAGTACCAGTTCCTGAAGCCTTGCCGATTTCGTGCAACTCGGAAGTTTTATGACCACGAGCAAAGGAAATTTCTTGAACAATACCATTTTGAGATACTTGAACCTTAGTCCATTCACTCAACGCATTAACAACACTAGCACCAACACCATGTAAACCTCCGGAAACCTTATATGCGCCCCCACCAAATTTACCACCAGCATGTAAAACTGTCATAATGGTTTCAACTGCACTAATTCCCGTCTTTTCATGAATTCCAACCGGCATCCCACGCCCATTATCACGTACTGCAATAATGTTATCTGGCTCAATTGTTACATCAATTCGATTCGCAAATCCAGCTAATGCCTCATCAATACCATTATCTACGATTTCCCAAACCAAATGGTGGAGTCCACGAGCCGAAGTCGAACCAATATACATTCCTGGTCTCAAACGAACCGCTTCTAACCCTTCCAACACTTGAATATCATCCGCAGTATACGAATGTTCTACTTGTGTAGCTTGTGATTCTAATTCTTCAAATTCAAGAATCTCTTTTTGTAATTCATCCTGACTCATTTTAAGACCTCCTTGATTCTCCCTTTTTCTATATCATAGAATCGCACTTCACGATTCCAATTTATATTTAATCTCTCTGTTGTTGTTATAAAAATTTGCATATCTCTAGGAAGCTTTTCAATTAGCTGACGCTTTCTAAAATCATCCAGTTCACTAAATACATCATCCAACAACAATATTGGATATTGCCCGCTCTTTTCATAAATAATTTGAGCCAACCCCAACTTAAGTGCCAATACAAAACTTCTTTTTTGTCCCTGACTTGCGACTTCACATACAGGATTTTCATTTAATTCAAACAAAATATCATCTCTATGAATTCCAATCAAAGTCTGATGATATCTTTTTTCTTTTTCAAAAACCTTATCGTACGCTTCCTTCATATGACTTTTCATATCCGGATCAATAGGAATAAAAGTCATATATTTTGCACCTATTTCTTCTTTTTCATTTGAAAAGAAAGGATAAAGCTCACGTGCTTTATTCATCAAAGAATTTAGAAATTCATTTCTTTGTTTGATAATCACACTTTGAACTTCTATCATCTGGTCTAAATAAATCTGTACTAAACATTCATCTATATTACTTTGCTTCAAAGCTTGATTTCTTTGTTTTAAAAGTTTTTGGTAAGAAGACAAAGTAGATGTATAAGTTTTTGATAACTTCATCAATTCCATATCAATAAATCGTCTTCGATTTTTTGGAGATGAAGTAAATAAAGATAAATCATCAGGACAAAACAAGATGGCATTTTCAATCCCAATAAAATCCGAATATTTTTTAACCGGATTTTGAAAACGAAATAAATGCTTTTTTTGATGATCCACAATCACTTTCAATTCTTCTTTTCTGTGATTAGACTCTACAATTGCCTGAACACAAAATTCATTACATCCATGCATGATCATACTGTCCATTTGATTTGTTCGAAACGAACGCAAATGACTTAAAAAATAGATAGCCTCAATTAAATTTGTTTTTCCTTGTGCATTTTTTCCATATAAAAAATGAATGCATTTTGGTACAAAAGAAAAAGACATGGTTTCATAATTACGAAAATGAAAACATGTCAGTTTTTCAACATTCATTTCACTTCGATCCTTATTCCATTAGTTTCTACAATATCTCCATGGTAGATTTTCTTTCCACGACGATTTTCATTAACGCCGTTTACGAATACTTCCATGCTTGCTAAATATTCCTTAGCCTGTCCACCGCTATAAACAACGTCACAAGCTTTCAGCAATTGTGCTAATGTAATATACTCATCTCTTAATTCAAATTCCATGAAAATACCTCTTTTCGCACTCTAATTATATCATAAAACCTCATAAATATCTATGCGTACAGAGATACCGATATAAAAAGAAACCGTTTAAAACAAGTTTAAACGGCATTTTCTTTAATCATAACTACGAATTGGCACCAAAATCATTAACACTGACGCATCTTCAGGGTTAGATACCTTGATTGGCTTCATAAAACCAGAAAATTCAATCAATACTTTTTCACAACCTAAAGCTTTGATTGCATCCAACATATAAGTTCCATTACATGTTAATGAGATTTCTTCTCCCTCATACTCACATTTTGTTAACACTTCATCAGAATTACCAATTTCACTAGAGTATGTCTTCACATGAGTTTCTTGTGGGGTACATTCTAATTTAATTAAATGTACCTTATCATTACGAATAAAGTTTGTACGATCAATTGTACCTGCAATTTCATATGAGTCTACTAACATCTTCGAAACACAGCTTGTTGGAATGATTCTTTGTACATCTGGGAAAGTTCCATCAATCAAACGAGTTTGAATGATTGTTTTATCAAATACAAATTGAGCTTTTTTAGAATCTGCAAAAATATCAATAGTATCATCATCTGAAACGGAACGGACCACTTCCGTTAAAGATTTACTAGGAATGGTAATATTAAAATCTTGACTTGAACCTAATTCAATTGTCTTTCTTGCTAAACGATAAGAATCTGTTCCTGAACAATACAACATATTACCTTGAGAATTAAAATTAACACCCGTTAAAACAGGACGTTGATCTTTATCACTGCACGCAAAGGCAGTCTGAGAAACAATAGATTTTAAATCTATTGCTTTTAGAACAAAATGATGGTTTGGTTGTGTAAAATCAATATCTGGATATTCATTGGAACGAATACCATTTAAATTAAATTGTCCATTGTCACTTGAAATTCGCACTAAAGAATAATCAATGACTTCAATTTCAATGTTTTTACAATCTAATTTACGAACAATTTCTAATAAGTATTTAGAATCAATAATAATTGAACCCTCTTCTTCAATATCTAAATTATTCAATTCACCAGGAACAATTACAGTACGAATAGATATATTGGAATCACTACCTGTTAAAGTCATAGAATCATCTTTTAAATCTATACAGATACCTGATAATGCAGGTAGTGGAGAAAAAACACTAATAGCTCTAGAAACTATAGATAGTTTGTCATAAAAATATTTTCGATCAATTGAAAAATGCATAAAATCCTCCCTTTATTAATATATTTATATATTAATTATAATATAAGCGACTGTATAAGTGTGTAAAAAATGCACAGACCCTTTAAAATACATGCTTTTCTGTCAATTTTTGGATGTGGATTCCATGAGGAATACAGTGTATAAATCAAGAATCCAAAGTACTACGTATTTTTTCTACAGCCGTCTTAAAAGCTTCATCTTTTTGAATCAATTTTTTAGCACGCTCATACGAACTAGAAATTGTCGTATGATCACGCCCTCCTAATTCTTGCCCAATCGATACATAAGATTTATGAAGCAAGTCTCTAGATAAGTACACACAGATGTGTCGAGCATTCGCAATAAATTTTTGACGACATTTACCCTCTAGATCCTTATAAGATAAACCATAAAAGCGTGTAACTGCTTTTTTAATTTTTTTAATTGTTAATTCATCCGATTGCGATACAATAGGCTCTTTAATTAGTACTTTTCGTGCAAAATCCATATCAATTACATCAGGATTGAATAAAGTAGCATTAAAAATCAAGCGATTTAAGGTACCTTCTAGATTTCTGACATCATTTGAATATTTACCAGCTAAATAATCAATAACATCCTCACTCATATTCACACCTTCTTCGCGACCTTCTATCTTCTTTTTTAAAATAGCTTTACTCGTTTCGAATTCAGGCTTAGAAATGCTGATTGTTAATCCGGAAACAAATCGTGAAATTAATCGAGACTGTAAACCACTGATTTCACTAGGATGCATATCACTTGTGATAATGATCTGTGTATTTTTTTGAATCAATTGATTGTATACGGTAAAAAAGATTTCTTGGCTGCTAGAATGCTGTTGCAAGTTTTGAATATCATCAATTAAAAAATAATCACAATCTAAAAGCTGTTCTTTGACTCTTTCCACAGTATTTCCATGGACATTTTTAGTCTTCATGGCCTCTATTAATAAGGAAACCAAATCCCCACTATACATATAGATGACTTTACACTCAGGATGTTCCTTCGCTAAATAGTTTCCCATCGCATGAAGTAAATGTGTTTTACCTAAGCCAGAATTTCCATATAACATAAGCGGATTAAAAAGATGTGAAGTTGTTTGAGTACAACACGCTAAACATGCAGCATAAGCTTCCGCATTCGAATTTCCTTCAACAAAGTTTTCAAATGTATATGACGGATTAAATTTGTTTTCTAATAAAACATTCGTTCTTTGTTTAACAACCTCTTCAGGCATCATCTTTTCCATTTCTCTTTGATGAATATATTGAATGGTTAAAGTATCTCCCCAAACTTCACTCAGTGTAGATTCAAAAAGCTCTTTTTCTTTTTGTTTTTTCAAAATACTGAAAGTAATGGTCGAACGATAAGCTACATAAGCTATATTATCTTCTATTTTAAATAGAGTGGTTTTAGAAATCCATGAATTAAATGTATGAGTATCAAAATAGTTGGATTCTTGAATTTTTTGTAAAGTTTCATTCCATATCGATGCATAAGACATGGTAGACATAGTAAAACCTCCTTGCAGTAGTATTATTATACACGATTTTTACACTTATCCCCATTTAATATTTGTGGATATAAAATATTCACATGTGGATAAATGTGTAAAAAAAATGAATCACATTGGGATAACTCACTTTATATTCATGTTAAATACATAGAGAATCATTGTAAAATAAAGGATATAAAACACTTTTCCATAGTTATACAGAGTATAAAAATAATAGATCTTTATCCACTGTATAACTCATGTATTTATATACTTTTTAACTGTATATACCATAATAAAATTTTAAAACATACATATCCATATATATTATATGTGGATAATATATAGACCATTTTGTGTAAAACTAATAAAATGTTATAATGAAGTGCAGGAATAAAAGGGGTATAAAAGTATATGTATATTTTTAAGTCGGATATAAATAAAAATGAATATGATCACTTTGTAGAAAATCATCCTAGTTGCAATTTGCTTCAAAGCTATGACTGGGCAAACATAAAAAATAATTGGAAACCCATTTACACTGGAGTATATGAAGACGAACGATTAATTGCGGCAGGATTGGTATTGATTCGTCCGTTACCTTTGTCTTTTTCAATGTTTTATTTGCCTAGAGGACCAATTTTGGATTTTAAGAATAAAGAATTATTAAATTTTTATTTTGCAGAATTAAAGAATATTGCTAAAAAAGAACATTGTTTGTTTATAAAATTCGATCCAAGTATTTTAGTTTCTAGTTTTCATTTAGATGAAGAAAGAAAAGAATTTAATTATAAGGAAGAGTTCGAAAATATTAAATCTTGTAAAGCCATTCATTATGGATTCAACAAGGATTTTGATACAACGGTTCAACCAAGATACAATATGGTTGAATATGCGGACGATTTTGGCATGGATAGTTTATCCAAAAAAGGAAAAAAGAATATTAAAGTTGCCCAGAAACAAAATCTAGATATTCAATTTGGACATAAAGAATTATTAGATGATTTCGACAAAGTTATGAAATGTACAGAAGAAAGAAAAGGTATTTCTTTAAGAACAAAAGAATATTATGAATTACTTCTAGATACATATAAGGATGATGCGTTTATCACTTTAGCCTATTTTCATATTCATGATATGTTAAATGAAACAAAGGAAAGATATGAAAAGTGTTTATTAGATTTAGATAATTGCCCAGAAAACGCAAAGAAAAAACGTTTCACATTAGAAGAATTAAAAGATTCATTAGAAAATAAAATCAGTAAATATGAAGAAGATGTAAAAACATATGGAGAAACAGTCTGTGTTTGTGGAACATTAACTGTAAAATATGGACATACATCAGAAATTCTATATGCAGGTATGAACGAAGATTTCAAACGATTAATGGGACCTTATTTAACTTGGTATAAAACAATGGAAAAATGTTTTGAACTTGGATGTAATACAAGTAATATGGGCGGAATTGAAGGAACTCTAAAAGGAGGACTTGTTGATTTTAAAGAAATTTATCATCCAAGAATCAATGAATACATTGGAGAATTTGATATTCCAGTAAATTCATTATTGTATAATGTAGCATTTAAATTTTATAAAAAAATCAAAGAAAGAAACACAAAACACAAATAATTTAAGGATGATTTAAGTACGACTATCTATTATGTCCAAGTAAGGATGGAATTTGATATGTCGTATTTATTTTTTAAAGATATAAACCAAGAAAAATTTGATGAATTTGTGAAAAATCATGAATATTGTAATTTACTGTTAAAGTCAGAACGCTTGTGACTTTAGTCATGAGATGAATGACGTATGTTAACAGTTTTTCAACAGTTTCTATACGGGAACCATGATATAATATATACGTAGAATGCATCGTAAAAAAGGGAGATTTCGATATGTATACAGTACGTTTTCAATTGGAACTAAGTGAATCTGAGAAACGGTTTTTGTCGAAATCTTTTTTCTATGCGAATCAGATGCATAATCAGTTGGTTCGATATGCTACTAATCGTTTGAATGCTTTGTTTCATGATACAGAATATGTGGATGCACGCAAAGCTTATGGAGAAGCTGAATATTCTAAAAAGAAAGTATCTGAACTGTCAGCTTCTGAAAAAAAGAAGAAAAAAGAGTTGTCAAATATCATGTGTGTTAAACAGAAAGAGTATGATCTTACGAAGACTTCTTTGTGTAAGTTCGTATCTAAAGAACAAAAGAAATACAAGAACTATATCAACTCTCATCAGGCACAGGCAGAAGCTGAAGCTGTATATAAGGGAGTAGAAAAGGTTCTTTTTGAGGATGGACATCATCTTCATTATCGAAGATATAATAGTTTTGACTGTATCAAACAAAAATGTGCTGCAACAGGAGTGCGTCTTTTAAGATGGGATACAATATGTTTTATGAAACATTACTACAAAGTTCGTGTCCCAAAGAATGAATATATCCAGAACATTATTTCATCTGTTGATTTAAAAGAAGATGTTGTTTATTCCTTTTTAAAAAGAATCGAATTCAACAGTGGATTCAAATATTATGTAGTAATCACACTTCGAGGTGATACACCAAAACAAATTAAACTATCTGAAGATGGCGGACATCGTACAGGTGTTGACTTTGGAACCTCTACGATTGCGACAGTCTCAAACAACGAGGTCCATCTGGAAGAACTGGCTCCAGAATCAGCCAAATATGAAAAAGAGATCCGCCATAAGCAGAATCTGGTAGATGCATCTATGCGAAAGCACAATCCAGAAAACTACAACAAGAATGGTACAGTCAAAAAGGGAAAACATAAATGGAAGACAATGAGAAGGTGCAGACGTCTGAAACGGCAGATACGCGTTCTATATCGAAAGCAGTCTGCTTATATCAAGACTTCACATCATACCTTTATCAACAGAGTCGTTCAGAATACAAGCAAATTCATCCTTGAGCCAATGAATTTCAAGGCTCTTCAAAAGAAATCAAAGAAGACAGAGCGCGAAGATGAGGCAACGGCTGTTAAACAAAAAGACGGCTCTTTGAAGATGGTGTGCAAATATAAACGTAAGAAACGCTATGGACACTCCATCAAGAATCGTTCTCCAGGTCTTATGCAGGCCGATTTAAAAACAAAGGCAACACAGTATGGAATTCCATACTACGAAATAGATATTCATCAATATCGTGCTTCTCAACTTCACCATGATACGGGTGAATACATCAAACCTACTTTAAACGAAAGATTTAAAACGATTGAAGGATGTAAAGTACAAAGAGATTTGTATTCTGCCTTTCTAATTTGTCATACGGACGATACATTGACTGCACCTGATTTTAAAACCTGCCATCTTGACTTTCCACACTTTGTCAAGATGCAGGATACATTGATTCTAAAAATGAAAAAATGTGGACACACAATGAAATCATGCTTTGGATTCTAGCATAAAGAATCTCTCATCCAGTCAGGTCTAAGGCGTAAGCCCTGCTGGATGTAGTATGAGTATACAAAGTACAGTCCATATGGATTGGAAATGCTCGAAAAACAAGAGCTATGCAAAGACTATATGCAAGGTCTAGAACCATGCTGAAAGCTTTGCGATGCTCCATTTCTCGCATTTTGAGAAAGAGAATCTCGTCATTTTAATGATGAGAGTACGTCAACTAGAGGTCCAATCATGGATTATAAGGATAAAGAGCTTGTTCAATATTATTTTGATCAATTAAAAAAGTTAGCTAAAAAAGATCATTGTATCTTCATTAAATTTGATCCAGCTATTCATGTTAATGATTATGATTCAAAATCATATAATATAAATAGATATAAGGAAACAGAATTATATTTAGATATATTTAAAAGATGTAAGGCAATTCATAAAGGATATACAATGCATATTTCGGATACAGTGCAGCCAAGATTTCAATCGAACGTATATTCATATGAAAATATAGATGAAACATTGCCAAAACATACGAAACGTTTAATCAAGGATGCAGACCGTAGAAATGTTCAAATTATTCATGGACAAGGTGAATGGCTAGATGAATTCAGCCGACTTGTAGAATTGACGGAATCAAGAAAAGGAGTTGCGCTAAGAGATAAAGGCTATTTTAAGACGTTGTTAGAAAATTATCCTGAAGGAGGCGTTATCTTCTTAGCTACATGTAATGTATATAAATTAAATGAAGATGCAAAAATAAAAAAGGGAAAACTTGAAAAGGAAATTGCTCAAACTTGTGGAAATGCAAAAAAGAAATTGCATCGTTTAGAAGATCAATTGCGAAGTGTAGATAAAGATATAAAAGAATTTAAAGAAATATTTTCTGAATTTGGGCAAGAAAACAAAGATATCGTAATTGCAGGAATACTTAGTATTCAATATGGAAATACTTGCGAAATGTTGTATGCAGGAATGGATGAAAGATTTAAAAAGTTCATGCCACAATATAAAGAATATGTTGAAAACTTTAAATGGGCATTTGAAAAAGGATGTTCATGGAGTAACATGGGAGGTGTAGAAGGAACTTTAGATGATGGATTAACAAAATTCAAAGACAATTTCAATCCAACAATAAATGAATTTATTGGTGAATTTGATATACCAATTTATCCATTCATGTATCGTTTAACACAAAAAGCATATAAAATACTGAAAAGTAAGCATATGTGATAATTATTTTATTGACAATTATTTTATTTTATGTTTATAATATTTGAGCAATCTTATTTGAAAATTTAGAAGAAGAAAAGACTGAGAGGTGTAATCAAGATGAAAAGAACATATCAGCCAAGCAAGAGAAAACACCAAAAAGTTCATGGTTTCCGTGCTCGTATGGCAACTGTTGGTGGACGTAACGTTCTTTCTAGAAGAAGAGCGAAAGGCAGAAAGGTTTTATCCGCATAGAAATCACCTGCTAGGTGATTTTTTTGTCTGGATAGGGAAATAACATGAAAAAAGAGTTTCGTGTATTAAAAAACTATGAGTTTTCTTCCATCATCCAGAATCGACAATTTGTTAAGTCGTCGTCATTTGTATGTTATTTTCAAAAACGAAAATTGGACCATGCAAGAGTCGGAATCAGTGTTGGCAAAAAATTAGGAAATGCGGTTTGTCGAAATAAAGTGAAACGACAACTACGTAGTATCGTTGATGACGTATTTACCTTTGAAGAGGGATATGATGTTATTATTATAGTTCGACCTGCCTACACGAATAAATCGTTTGAAGAAAATAAAAATGAAATGAAAGAAAATCAAAATCGGATAAATAAAAGATTTTTGAAAAAGTAGAGGAATAAAAAATGAAACAATTTTTGCAGAAAAAAGCAAAATTGGTCTTTCTATGTATGTTGGTATTATTAACATGTACGGCTTGTGCAAATCCAAGAGGTAGAGATGGAAAAACATTAGCAGACCAAATTATTGCAAGTGAAGAGACAACAATTGATGCAAGCAAAATCAATTACAAAGACATTTCTGATAAGAAATTAAAGAAAGAAATTAAAAAGAATATTAAAGATGGTGAGTATACAATTCAACCAACAACTTTTAAAGATTCTATGTCTAAAGGATGGTTTGAAGGTTTAATTGTTTGGCCAATTGCACAAATTATTAACTTAATTTCTTCAAAAACAGATGCGGGTGTAGGTATCATTTTAACAACATTGTTAATTCAGGTGCTTGTATTTGTATTTACACGTAAATCACAAATGTCTACACAAAGAATGCAGGAAATCTCACCTGAAATTCAAAAGATCCAAAATAAATATAAAGATAAAACAGATGAGCGTTCTAAATTGCAAATGGCTCAAGAAATGCAAAATCTTTATCAAAAATATGATATTCATCCATTTGGTTCAATGTTGATTACTTTCATTCAGTTACCAATCATGATGGGTATGTATTATGCTACAATGCGTTCTGTAAGCGTTGTAAGTGGAAGCTTTATGGGCATTTCTTTAGCGGGCACACCACTTGATGGATTTAAAGCTTTAGATATCGCATATATCGCAATTTATGTATTAATGGTTATTTTCTATATTGTTTCAATGAAATTACCTCAATGGTTAAAGAAATGGCAAGATAAGAAAGATAACGTTAAAGTTAAAAAATATGCACAAGAAGAAACAAATCCTATGGCTAACAGCATGAATATGTCAATGTACTTCATGACAGCTATGATTTGTATTATGTATATTTCATGGCCAATGGCAATGTCATTCTATTGGTTAGTATCAAGTGTAATTCGTGTATGTCAATCATTGATCCTACACCAAGTTATGAACAAAAAGTAGGTAATACATATGGAATTCGCAAAATTTACTGGGAAAACTTTAGATGAGGCTTTAAATGTTGCATGTAACGCAAAGGGATGTGCAAAAGAAGAACTTCATTATGAAGTTACAGAAAAAAAAAGTGGTTTTTTAGGAATTGGAAAAACAATTGAAATTGAAGCATATTGCCAAAAAGATATTGAAGATTTCATTAAATCCTATATTCAAACATATTTTGATAATGCAGAATTGGATGGAACTGTTGAAATTGAAAATGATCATGGTTTCTATCGTGTTACTGTAAATACAAAGAACAATGCGATTATGATTGGTAAAGCGGGTAAGTCTTTACAAGCATACAATCGTTTAGTTAAAGCTGCAGTAAGTGCAGCATTCAAAAAGCGTATCGGTTTATTAATTGATGTAAATGGTTATAAGGAAGAAAGATACGAAAAAATTTGTAAAATGGCAGTTCGCGTCGCAAAAGATGTGCGTCGTACAAAAGTAGATGCCGTATTAGATCCAATGCCAGCTGATGAAAGAAAAGCAATTCACAATGCTTTAGCAGGGATGAATGATATTTCTACTAAGAGTGAAGGTGAAGGCGAAGGGCGTCGTTTGCACATTTTATATACACCAGGAAAAGATGAAGAATAACGGGATTATCCCGTTATTTTTTTGAAGGAGGACTTCATGAAAATTATTATCGGATTAGGAAATATTGGTAGAGAATACGAAAACACACGTCATAATGCAGGATTTATGGCAATGGATAAATTAGCACAAATGTTAGAAATGGATTTTAATCAAGAAAAATTTTCGGCTTATTTTTCAAAAAAGAAGATTGATGAAGAAGATATTATTTTATTAAAACCAACTACATATATGAATAATAGTGGTATCGCTTTAAGACAATGTATGGATTTCTATAAAGTATCCGCAGAAGATATCCTTGTATTATATGATGATATGGATATGCCTGTTGGAAAACTTCGTTTGCGTCAAAAAGGCAGTGCCGGAGGACATAATGGGATCAAAAGTATAATTTCTCACATTGGTACGCAAGAGTTTGATCGTATTCGCATTGGTATTGGAAAAGATAAAATGATTCCGGTTGTAGATTGGGTATTAGGAAAATTTCCTCAAGAGCAACAAGAAGATTTAAATCACGCTTTAGAACAGGCCGCAAAAGCAGCTAAATTTTCAATTAAACACTCTTTTAGTGATACGATGAATAGATATAATAAAAAGTAGAAGGTGATATTCTTGAAAGAGACAATATTAAATAAACTACAAGACAATCCTATCGTTCAACAAATGCTTCAATTTGGAAATAATATAGGAAACTTACTTCCAAATGAAGAAGCATTGTGTTTAGCTAGTGCGTTTATGCAAGATAAACAAACAAGGATTGTAGTTAAAAAGAATCGCTATGAAGCGCAACAACTCTATCAAAGATTGAAACCACTTATTAATGATACGTTATTATTTGTGATGGAAGAATCTTTACGAGTTCAAGCCATTGCTTCAAGTCCAGAAGATAAACAAGAACAACTCTATGTTTTAACACAGTTAGTGAAAGAAGATAAGCCACGTATTATCATATGCAATACGGCGGCCTTTTTCCGTTATTTACCAGATAAAGAATTATTTAGAAATCTTTGTTTCAAATTTGAAGTGGATCAAGAAATCACAATGACTGAATTGAAACAAAAATTAAATCGCGCAGGCTATACTAAAGTGAATTATGTAGATCGTCCATGCACATATGCAAGTCGTGGTGGTATTGTGGATGTATATTGTCTTGAATATGACCACCCGATTCGTATTGAATTTTTTGATACAGTCATTGAGTCCATTCGAATCTTTCATGAAGAAACACAAAGAACCATTGAAACAATTGATTCTGTATTAATTAATCCAGCTACAGATTTATTATTTACAGATGATCAGATAGAATTTCTACAAAAGGAAATTGACTCTGAATTGGAAAAACAACACGAAAAACTTATTCAAGACGATTATGATTTTTTATTGGATTATATTGAAAAAGATAAAATAGCCTTAGAAAATTATGATATAGATCCTCATTTATACATTTATTTTAGTTATTTAAAAGCAAACCAATTCATGGATTATGTGCAGGGTCATATTATTTTTTCAAGTCAGGAAGAAGTAGAAAATGGATATAAAAAATTAAATGAAGAAACAATTTCATTTATACAAGAAATGGTTGAATCCCATCAATACTTACCTAAATATAGTATGTTCCATGATGTATTCGCATTTGAAAAAGAACATAATATTCAGATGTTTCATGATTTCATGGATTTTAAAAATCCAATCTTTTCAAAAATAGAAACACTTGAAAAATCAGATCAACCATTGATTCAAATTTTAGAGAATCTAAAAGGAAATACAATCTATATTTCATTGGATGAAGAGCATACTAAAAAGGTAGAGGAAGCTTTAAAAGCATATTCGATTCATAAAAATATCATATTTATTGAAGATGATTTTTATGAAGGGTTCATGTATGAAGATATTTCTGTGTATACCCAACAAGAATTATTTCATCGCCCTAGTCAAATTAAGAGATATCAGAAAACATTTAAACAAGGACAAATTTTACAAAATATTCTTGAACTTGAACCAAACGACTATGTAGTGCATGAACAATATGGTATTGGCCAATATGTTGGAATCACAACAAGGAAAATAAAAGGAAAAACTTTAGATTATTTGCACGTTATATATAATGGTGGAGATGAATTATATGTACCATTATCACAATTTCAGCTTGTAAGAAAATATGTATCTAAAGAAGGGGTGGGTATAAAACTATCTCAATTAGGTTCAAATAAGTGGAAAAAAACAAAAGAAAAAGTTTCTAAAAAAGTTGAAGAAATTGCAGCTCGCTTGGTTGAATTATATGCCAAAAGAAATGAAGATATTGGATTTGCGTTTAGTAAAGATGATGATCTACAAAAAGAATTTGAGGATGCCTTTGAATATGAGGCAACACCAGATCAAATTAGAGCTACAGAAGAAATTAAAAGAGAAATGGAAAAACCAAAACCAATGGATCATTTACTTTGTGGAGATGTTGGATTTGGAAAAACGGAAGTTGCGATGAGAGCTGCCTTTAAGGCGATTTCGAACAATAAACAAGTAGCTTTATTATGTCCAACAACTATTTTATCTATGCAGCACTATCAAACATTTGTTAAAAGATTTGAAAATGTAGGAGCAGATATTCGTGTTGTGAATCGTTTTGTGGCGACAAAAGAAATCAATCAAATTAAAAAAGAATTAGAAGAAGGTCAAGTAGATATTATTATTGGTACTCATAAATTGTTGAATAAATCTTTTCAATATAAAAATTTGGGTTTATTAATCATTGATGAGGAACAACGATTTGGTGTTGAACATAAAGAAAGAATTAAAGAAATGAAGAATGCGATTGATGTTCTATCTTTGAGTGCAACACCCATTCCAAGAACTTTACAGATGTCTTTGATTGGCGTGCGTACAATTTCACAATTGAATACTCCTCCTTTACATCGACATCCTATTCAAACATATGTGATGGAAAATCGAAAAAGTGTTGTCAAAGAAATTATTCAAAGAGAATTATCACGTGGTGGACAAGTATTTTATTTGTACAATCATGTTTCAAATATCTATTCTGTCGCAAAAAATATTCAGAATATGTTTCCAGATGCAAAAGTGGCAGTAGCGCATGGGCGTATGGAAAAAAATGATATTGAACAAACTATGATTGATTTTGAACAAGAGAAATATCAAATTTTAGTATGTACGACAATTATTGAAACAGGACTTGATATTGCCAATGCGAATACAATGATCATTGATGATGCGGATCGTTTTGGATTATCGCAATTGTATCAGATTCGTGGTCGTGTGGGGCGTCGAGAAAAAATCGCATATTGTTATTTATTGGTGCAGCCACAAAAAGAATTAACAGAACAAGCTCATAAAAGATTAAAAGCCATTAAAGAATTTACATCTTTAGGCAGTGGATATAAAGTGGCTATGCGAGATTTAACGATTCGTGGAGCTGGAGATATGCTTGGTCCTCAACAAGCAGGATTTATTGATGATGTAGGATTGGATCTATATCTTGAAATGTTGGCAAGTGCTATTAAAGAAAAACAAGGTAAGCCAATGGAAGATAAGAAAAATGATAAAGTAGCCCAAGTGCAATTATCAGGATATATACCTGAAAAATTTACGGATAATGATGGAGACAAACTAGAAATTTATCAACATATCAAGAAAACAGAGAGTCTTACTGAATTGATTGAATATGAAAAGCGTGTCGAAGACTTATTTGGACATATTCCAAATGAAGTAAAACAATTGTTTGAACAGAAAAAACTGGATTTCTTTGTGAATCGAGAAGGTGTTGAATCATTAAAAGAAACAGAAGATGTTGTTACTATCACTATGAGTGCAGAATGGTCAAAAAATTGTGATGGTGTAAAACTATTTGGTGCTATCAATGATATTAGTCGAAAGATCAATTTGAAATTAGAGAGTGGAAAAATTAAAATTATGATTTCTAAACGATTAAAGAAGCATATTGAATTGATGATGCAAGTGATTGATAAATTAGAAGGAGAGTTTTGATGCGATTAGATAAATATTTAAAAACAGCACGAATCTTAAAAAGAAGAGAAGCAGCTAAAGAACTAGCGTTACAAGGACGAATTTGGGTCAATGATCGAGTGGCAAAACCAAGCACGGAATTAAAAATTGGGGATACGATTCGTATTCGTTTTGGAGCAAGACTGCTTGAAATTCGTGTATTAGATATTCAAAAACAAGTTTCTAAACAAAACGCACAGTTGTTGTTTGAAATCATTCACGAAGAAAGAATTGAAGATGAACAAGCTTAATGTTGTGTGTGGAGCTCTTGTGATTGATGGAAAAGTCATGATTGCACAAAGAAATTATGGTTCAAGCCAAGGGTTCTTTGAATTTCCTGGTGGAAAAGTTGAGGGAAATGAAACAAAAGAAGAGGCATTAATTCGTGAATGGAAAGAAGAATGTGATATTGATATTTATGATGTTAGATATTTATCATCAAGTATTGATTATCAAGATGGATATGAAATTCACTTAACTTGTTTCACATGTACTTCTAATGAAAAACCAACAAAATTAAGTGTGCATTCAGAATATATTTGGACAACTCCAGATCATATATATGACTATAACTTCTTTAAATCTGATAAAATGCTTGTAGAAGCATTAAAGGAGGTATGGCCATGTTTGATAAAACCAACGAAACCAAAGTATTAAGAGATCCTGTGCATGGATATATTCATGTGAAATATCAAGTGATATGGGATTGCATCAACGCAAAAGAATTTCAAAGATTGCATCGCATTCATCAATTAGGTGGAGATTTTCAAATCTATCATACGGCAGAGCATTCACGTTTTTCACATAGTCTAGGCGTATATGAAATCACAAGACGAATGTGTGAAGAAGTGGATTCAATCACAGCTACTTTAAGTGAATATGAAAAAATTCAAGTTTTATGTGCTGCATTGTTGCATGATTTGGGCCATGGTCCTTTTTCACATTTTTTTGAAACACTTCATAAGAAGCATCACGAACAAATGACTTGTGATTTGATTTTGGATCCAGAAACAGAAATTCATAAGGCTTTAGTAAAAGAAGATGAATCCCTACCACAAAATATTGTGTTGATTTTAACACATAAACATCCCAAATCAATGATGCATCAAATGATCAGCTCACAATTGGATGCGGATCGCATGGACTATCTTTTAAGAGATGCTTATGAAACCGGTACAAGCTATGGTAATTTCGATTTAGAAAGAATTTTGCGAACTTTGCGAGTGAAAAATGATTCGTTGTGTGTGAAAATGAGTGGTATGCACAGTGTTGAAGACTATATTATGGCAAGATACCATATGTATTGGCAGGTTTACTTGCATCCAGATGCAAAATCATATGAAATTATGATTCAACAATTTTTTAAGCGATATGCAATAATCCGAAATATTGATGTGTTTGAACCATTAATGAATGGAGAACTATCGAACAATGATTTTTATTTAATGGATGAACACCGTATGTTCTATGGTTTTCAACAAGCATTAGCAAGCGAAGATGAAATATTAAAGGATTTCGCAAATCGAATTTTAAATCGTCATTTGTTTGAGTGGATCGAAGATCCAAGTGATCAACAAATGCAAGATATCAAACTGAAACTTATTGAATCTGGATATGATTTAGATTATTACTATTACGAAGCAATATCACATTCTAAGGCGTATTTGCCATATACAGAAAATGATGAAAATCAAATCATTTGGATGTTAGATTCTAAAAATGAATTGGTGTCTTTATCTAGTTGTTCACAGATTGTCAAGGCATTATTAAAGATGAAAAATCAAACGAATAAACGAATTTATTTTCCAAAAGAAATACTTTAAAATGAACGGTAACATGCGATGTGTTACCGTTTTCACTTGTGAAAAAATGGGATAAATATATAAAAAATCATAGATTTTAAATTAAATTTGTCATATTTTTATTAAATTCTTATGTTTTTTAATAAATTTTCTTGCAAAAAAATCAGAGTGTGATATTATGCACTAGCTATGACAAATCAGGTACATTTATTTGATAAAATTTCAAATCAAACATTATACAAAGGAGAGGCTATAATTGACTTTTGTGCGAACGAAGGACTTCTAGTTTCTTTTAGTAATGATACACATCGATTTGAATGGAGAATATGGAAAAAAGGATTAGTAATCCGTAGTGAATCTGATGTTCTTGTGAATTTGACACTTCGTTTAAATAGTCAAACAAAGGGGCATATTGAAACAGAATTTGGACAAATAGATTTGGATTGTCATACAAGTCATTATGATGTGGACGAAAATCATATAGAAGTAAAATACAGTCTTATACAGGGGAATGAAGAACAAAAATTTCACTTTGTACTATATATAAATAAGGAGGATACATATGCAGTCAATTGAAGTTGAATTAAAGCAGGCCATTCAAAGTGCAGTAAAAAAAGCATTTGATTTAGATTTAGATGTGCAAAACATTGTTGTTGAAACACCAAAAAATAAAGATCATGGTGATTTTTCAAGTAATGTTGCGATGCAATTAACTCGTCAATTACATCAAAATCCAAGAATGATTGCGCAAAGTTTATTAGATGCATTTTCATTAGAAATGGTTTCTAATATTGAAATTGCAGGACCTGGTTTCTTAAACTTTACATTATCTAAAGATCGTTTTAGTACAGTAATTTCTGATGTATTAGCACAAAAGGAAAATTACGGTCAACAACCATCTAATGGAATTAAAGTAGATTTAGAATATGTAAGTGCAAACCCAACTGGATCTTTACACTTAGGACATGCTCGTGGAGCTGCTTGGGGAGACAGTTGTGCACGTATCATGAAAAAAGCGGGATATGATGTAACTCGTGAATATTATGTAAATGATGCGGGTAACCAAATCACAAACTTGGCATTGTCTTTAAATGCTCGTTATCGTCAAGCACAAGGGATTCCTACAGAAATTGGTCAAGATGGTTACATGGGTAAGGATGTTGAAGAAAAAGGATATGAATTGGCGAAAGAATATCCTGAAACATACTTAGAACCTACAGAAGAAAATTTGAAATTCTTTAGAAAAGAAGGAATTAAGTTTGAATTAGATAAAATTAGAAAAGATTTAGATCGTTATCGTGTACATTTTGATGTTTGGTCAAGTGAACAAAGTATTCGCGATGCAGGTAAAGTAGAGGCTGCAATCAATGAATTGAATGAAAAGGGCTATGTATATGAAAAAGATGGTGCTTTATGGTTCGAAACAACAAAATTTGGAGATGATAAAGACCGTGTTTTAAGAAAACAAGACGGATCATTAACTTATTTAGTTCCAGATATTGCTTATCATAATGATAAATGTCAACGTGGATTTGATATGTTGGTTGACTTCTTTGGAGCTGACCACCATGGGTATATACCTCGTTTAAAAGCGAGTATGACAGCTTTAGGAAACGATGCAGACAAATTACATGTAGATATTATTCAGATGGTTCGTTTAGTATCAAATGGGGAAGAAATGAAGATGTCAAAACGTTTAGGAAATGCGACAACAATTAATGAGTTGTGCGATAAAGTAGGCGTTGATGCAGCTCGTTATTTCTTCGTACAACGTGCATTAGATTCACATTTAGATTTCGATATTGAATTGGCAACTAAAAAGTCAAATGAAAACCCTGTTTACTATGCACAATATGCACATGCTCGTATGTGTTCTATTCAAAAACAAGCTCAAGATATTGAGTTAGCAACATCATTTGAAGATTTAACAAATGAAAAAGAAATTGAATTGATGAAATCTTTACAAGAATTCAATAAGGTTATTGTAGAAACAGCACAATCTCGCCAAGTTCATAAAATGTGTCACTATATTCAAAATTTAGCTAGTAAATTCCACAGCTTCTATAATGTATGTAAAGTTGTAGATCGTGATAATTTAGAATTAAGTTCACAACGTCTAGCTTTAGTAAAGGCAACTCAAATTGTTTTAGCTAACGCATTAGAATGTATTGGTGTTGAAGCCGTTGAATCAATGTAAGTATTAAGAGGAGTTTTATAGTATTATGAAAAAGTCTATGATTGAAGTAGCTTATCAAGTATTGACTAACAACGATGGTGCTATGCCATTTGTTGATCTTTGGAAAGATGTAAGTCAAGAAATGGGATTTAGTCAAACACAGTTTGAAGATAATATCGCACAATTTTATACAGATTTATCTTTAGATGGCCGTTTCTTGAATATGTCACAAAATACTTGGGATTTACGTTCACGTCACACGTATTCAGAAAGTGTAATGGATACAGATTCTATCGCAATTGACGAGGATGATGATGAAGAAGAAGAATCAGAAATCGTTGAAGATGGATTAGACGAAGTAGAAAAAGAAATGGAAGAAGAAAACGAATAAAACGCATCCTTTTTCACAATAAATTCACATTGAATTGTTAGAATTGAAGTGGAAAGGAGAAGGAATGCAAGAAAATCTGCTTCATGCAGATTTTTTTCTAGAAAAGACACATTTAATAAAACAGGATATAGACATCATTAATGTCAAATAGACTTGTA
>OLFU01001453.1_pt1 | contig 22887 bp, 19 predicted proteins | sample 1605161 | NCBI WGS metagenome assembly OLFU01 (sample SAMEA3888914, study PRJEB22519) | human gut metagenome | biome: human gut; feature: human-associated habitat; material: faeces | place: Denmark | collected 2011
TTCTGGTAAATATCCATTCCATTTGTGTTACTGTTCACAGTATCTGTGGTCAGCAACACATCTCTTATTTCTTCGTTTATACGTATTTTGTAGGTAATTTTTTTATGATTCCAGTAGTTTTACAGATACTTCTCCTCTTTGCAAAAGTTCATCTATGTATATCGGCAATAAATAATCGTTATGAACACCGCTAACAATGATATAATAACCGCTGCAACACTTTATATAATCATAAAAATAAATATATGAGTTTTTCCATTTTAGTATATCATAACTCTTCAGACAAAACCACCTGATCATGAGTTGTTTTGCAAATATTAGTGTTATTATATATTAATATCTGAAATTCAGTATGTGCAAGTGATTCCTTCTCTTACATTGAATCTCTGTGACCGTTTTTCCACTTTACCTTGTTAAAGTTTCTATTTCAATTTAAAACTGGCTATTTTGCCAGTTCTAAATTTTATCTATCTTGTGAATACGTTAGGGCGAATTTATCTGTTTATCGAAATTTAATGGTGCCTGTCACCAATGGTAGTCAAAAGTGAATTCCGACAATTTTTACGTCCTTTACGCGGAATTGGTGCTGTTCATTTTGGGTATCGATAGTTTCTTTTAATCAAATATTATTTTTTTGACAGATTTATTATCTGTCATTTTGGCATGTCTTTTTTTACTGATTTTCTCTTAATTTTCTATACCCATTTTCAGATTTTGACATTTATTATCTACCAAACACTTTATCGAACAATTAGCTTAATGGCATTGACCGGTATCAAATATTGGTTTATAAATCTTCATATAGTTCACCTTTTTCCAATCTGTTGGATCTTATTCAAAAAGAATTCAAATTCTTTTTCCTTATGATGAGCCATGCACTCAGCACATCCACTTATAACTAGACAAACAAACACTTTTATGAAAAGGCCAATTAATCCGCTCGTATGAATATGGCTCGTAACAAAATAGCAAATTCCAATAATGCAGCTTGCAATTAATAGATCCTTTGCCTGAATTTTAAAATATTCCGATACGGGTCTTTCTAACTTTTCAAAAACAACTTTAGCTTCATACCAAAATGAAGTTAGCAACCTTGAAATAGCTGTTGCAATTATAATTCCTGCTAAACCACCCCGGTGTTCAAGAGCAATTGAAAGAATAATATTCAATACTGCCGCTGCAATATTTATATATTGCACCTCCTTAAATAGCCCCATCGATGACCTATATATCCAAATAGTATTTGTAACCATTCTTAAATAGAAAACAGCTACAACAGCAAAAACAAGATCATACTCCATCAAATACTGTTTACCAACCCAAATTGGAATAAAGTCCTGTATAAGGCAAATATAGCACACACCACATATTGTTCCATAAAAAGAAAAAAGCAGCATAGAGACTCTAAGCATTTTATAACTTTTTTCTTTATTACCTTCGACATAAAGATTTCCAAAGCTAGCAACCATTCCGTTAGCAATTATTCCTGCGATGTTAACAAGATACATAATTAACATATAGTAATTAGAATACATTCCAACTGCTAATGTACCTATCATAACTGAAATAATGATATTGTCTGTTTGGTCCAAAATTGTATCGGACACTTTAAATAAAAACGTTGCCTTGACATTTCCAATCAACGCGCTTTTATCAATGTCAACCTTATGTGTTGGCTTCTCTTTTAAATAAGGATATCGTTTTACCGCAATGTAGTTCTGTATAAGATTATTGGCAATTGTACATACCACTTGAATAATTAAATATCCTAGAAAATTGCGAAACTTATATAGATAAGTCAATTGCAGAATATACATAACTACAGTCGATGCTGTAGAAACATTGTTCAATATCCATTCACTCTGATCAGCTCTTATAACCGTTGTTCTATAGACAACAAAATAAGAGGCAACCGAGTTTGCCAAATAAAGAAGATAGTATATAATTAGTTCAGATCTTTCAAGATTACTATTAACTAAGAATTGCAAGAAAGGCACAAGCGCAAGTCCAACCGCTAGTACACATACAATAATTGCATTATAAATTTTCTTGAACTCATACACTAATGCAGATACTTCTTCTTCATTTTTTCTTTCCAGTGCTGCATATAGGTAAAACATCAATACATTTCCCACACCTAATTCAGCAAGTGCTAACACCGATAATATATTTGTGTACAGGCTACTTACACCATTATACTCTGCACCAAGGAGTCTAATAAACGCTGTCTTTGTTACAAACGCCAACAGCATTAATGCTGCTTTATTTACTAAGCCTGTGACAATATTTTTTGTTGCTTTTTGAGTTCGTCCCATATCGAAATCTTACCTTTTTACTATTTTATGAAGAGCATCACGTACTGGTATCAGTTTTCTAAATTCCCAGTAAAATTTTTCGCCTATTTTCTGACGTCGTTCATAACGTTCTCCCCAATAAAATCGATTTCTTCTAAACGCCTTTTCAATCGGTTGATCGAAAATATTATACAAGAATCTGATCAATTCCGCCTGCTTTTCTTCTACATAGTTCTGATTCAAAAAAGCTGGCGTTTCTAACATCTTCAAATATGCTGAATCATTATTGTCAAGCTCAATAACTTTTTCAACGATTTTATCTATTATCTCATCTTCACCCTTTTCGGTAAGCCCCATTTTATTGCAATCAATAAAACTATTTTCATTAAATTCTTTAGTAATGGCAGGATTACCCCAATAAATTGGTACTGCTCCGGCTGAAAAAGCATGTACAATTTTTTCTGTTGTATATCCACACCCTGCTGTATTCTCAAACGCAATAACAAACTTATGTTTTTTTTGAAATTCAAGCTTACTAGAAACCGGTCCCCCAACATTATTGTTATATCTTCCGCCCGAATTAACCTGCTTATACTCTGACAACTTGCTGAAAATCTTTTCTCTACATTTTGCAGCATCTGCATTTGAGTAAACAAACGAACAGAAATCCGTCTTGTTTTCTAATTGCAACTTTACATCTTCATGTTTATGGCGTGCTCTTTCTAAGTCTAATGCATAATCATCGCCCGCATAATAGTTATATTTTCCCAACATGTAAATAGGATATCTAATATATCGATCCTGGAAATCAATATAATTAAATCCCATCGCATAGTCGCAAATATTAAAATCCGGACAACAGGTGCACAGCACCCACTCAGAGAACGAATAGAACAAAATATCCGCTGCAAGACCACAGGTGAACATCATTGACCCCCATGCAAAGAAGGAATACTTAGGCTTTTCATCCTGTTCGCCAAGGACGATGTTTCCATACTTGGAACCAGCAATGTACAGCGAAAGAATAAAAATTCCTAATCCAATTACCAGATAATAAGTACCGAAAGTGTCACCAAAGAAAAAACGGATCTGACTCAGCACTGTATTAGATTGTTCTGGTGCAAAAAAGAAAAGAACACACAATGCAATTACGATTGCCAAAGGCACCAGTGTTATCATCCAGTCTATTTTCCCGCGTTCTTTTTTCGTATTCATTTACTTTTCCTCCGCATATTTTTTGTAGCTGGCATCCAGAGCAATTAACTCACTCAGATTATCCACCTCTATAATATCGTCCTTATTCATCGGACGGATACCCAATTGATACTCTTCCGGGTAGCAGAATATTGCCACATCATCCCAGTAGATTTGTCGGTTCTGCTTTTGTTCAAACTCAATTTCTAGATGATGTTTCAGTTTTTTTCCATCCTCTGCAGTCCAGCGAGAAATGCTGTACAGCTGCCATCCACCCTTGCCGCCGGTACGGCTACAGGAGGTAACGATACCATCTTCTACAGTCTGAAGCCACTCATCCGTTTCTCCATCTGTCCAAACACTGTTATATCCAGAGCGTTCAAACTCTGGTGCAAGAATTTCCGGATTATAAATAATCTGATCACCATCCAGAATAATCGCATTTTCAATGTAATCTCTTGCCACGTAAAGCGATGCAATGTTATTACAGGTATCATAGTAAGGATTTTCAATCAGCTTAACACCAGGATACTCCTTTTCAAGTGTCACAAACTGCTCTTTCAGATATCCAACAACAACATAAATCTCATTAATTCCGTTTTTATGTAGTCCTTCAATCACGGTATCAATCATCTGCGTCCCATCCACTTTGACCAGCGGTTTCGGTGTTGTCAACGTCACTGGGTGCATTCGATTTCCTAATCCAGCCGCCATAATAATGGCTCTTTCTACTCTTGGCATTTACTTTTCCTCCCCTTGCTTTTTCAATTCTTCTTGGACAATTCGATAATAGTCTTTTGCATATCGGTACTGACGAAGAGAATACTCACCAAACTCCACACCCAGATTACGCTTATATTCACACCAGTTACTCCACAGCAAACCACAAGCTGCAATGTAGCAATAAATCTTGGTCCTGGTCTCATCACTACAGCCTTCTGTAAAATAGGCTGCAATCAAATGATCAACCTGACGTTTATTGTAAAGCGAATATATACAGAACATCGCCACATCCACATGAGGATCTTGCATTCCTGCATACTCCCAGTCAATCAGTCGGATTTCTTCCCTGCCATCTTTCTCCGCAAAAAGAAAATTATCCGGCACTGCATCAATATGTGTCAGGACTTTTTCTCCAGCATGTGCATTAATATAAGGCTTTAACGACAAAACATTTGCTTTTGTTTTTTCATAGTCCTTATAAACAGAAGGAGTCCCCTTCCATAGCGTTTCATAGAACTCCATCTGTCCGAAAATATCAAACTCGTGGTTTACTTTCAATTTCAAGTCATGGAACGCGTGCAGCCGCTTCATACACTTTTTAACATCTTCATAATTCAAAGGATCGCATACTCTCGCGCCTTCCAAGAATTCCGTGATTTTATAGCCATTTTCAGGGTTGATATATGCAATATCATCGCAAATTTTCTTTCCATCAATAGTTTGATAAACCGCTGCCTCCTGACGACGATTGATAAGCTGATCAGTTCCTTCGCCCGGAATTCGCATGATATATTTCTTTCCTTTGCAGGTAAACAGGAAAGACCGATTCGTCATGCCTTTTTTAAGAACCGTAATATCTGTAACTGCTTCTGGTCTTGCATCCAGAGCCTCACAAATCACCTGAATTGCATCTGTTTTCAACTGGTTAGAATCGCTGTCAATTTCCCGGAGTTGCTCATAAGTGTTAATCTCCACTACATCAGTCGAATGAACCACACGAGCGGTAACAATCATCCGGTCTTTGTTATAAAGAGCTTCCTCCCAGAATGCTTCATCGTACCGCTGAGTTTTGCACAGTTCCTCTATACGTTTTACAACTGTATCAGCATCCTCTTTTACCAGATAGCAAATACCGATCATTGCATTACCACCAGAACTTTCTGGTACCGTTACCAGTTCCATCTTACGGTTAACTCGAACATTACTCTCGTTGTCTACAAGATCGCTGACCATATACCAAGAGTACAGTTCATGGCGGTGGAACGGATTTCTGTCACACCAAATATCGCAAGGAATAATGTAAGCATTCTCCAAATGTTCTTTTACAAGTCTGACCGAATGCAGATTGTTCTTTGATGCATAATCGGCATTAACTACGAGTTCTACACCATACTCATCAATCAAATACTCGTATTTTTCTTTCATGAAACCTACAACCACAAAGATTTCTTTAATCCCCACTTCATGAAGCTGCTTGATGATACGTTCGATCAGTGCCTCTCCATTGACTTCCAAGAGACCTTTCGGCATTTCCGTATTAATGGGAACCATACGCATACCGAATCCCGCTGCCAGAATAACAGCACGCTGTGGGGTTTTCTGCTTAAATTCTGTAATTGCTTTCACTGTTGGACGTATGGATTCGTCTAAGTAATCAGCTTTGATAAGTTCCTTAAGTGAGCGATTTACCACTCCTAATGAATGACCTGATACTTCGGCTAATATACGCTGATTTATAAACGGTTCAACCAGCAATGCGTTCAAAATATCACTTTTCTGTTTGTTCATGTACATTCCTTTCTCAGCTCTTATAAACATTCTTTTATAAAAACGCCTTAAATTCTTTAAGGCGTTTTCCATTGGGGGTAGGATGTTTTTACTGTTTTTCTTCTCATTCTATTGAATTATATGCAAAAATATCCTGCCGGCATTTTACAATTTTACTTGAATTATTTGATGTCTGTTTTCCCTTTCTTCAACCGGAGGCAACTGCATGTAATCACCATAAACTGAGCGCAAATAAAGATCACTATCTCCTGGAGTTAAAAAAGAAACTCCCTCAAACTTTTTCTCTTCCAATGTTACAAAACACTTTGCTGGAATAGTCCATGTTCCATATGCTCCAACTCCGCCTGCTACTTCGTAATACTCTGCTTCCATTTTATTATACTTACGATTCAACATATTTTCTTTGCGCATAAGTTCATTGCGACTATGCATTAATGCATATATCATATATGGAATGTATTTTACTTTTCCCAAAATTCTTTTCCAATGTTTTGTATGTCGCGTCCATGGTTTAATTTTATTCTTCATTTGTAAACTATAACGATACAGTTGAATTTTTTTCCATGTCTGCGTTTCTCTCTCAAATCACTTGGACATACATCGTACGGAAAAACATCCACAAATAGTTCGTTATGTGCACCACTTTCTTGAGAAACATTTTCAACATATATAGTTCCAAGTTTTCTAACTTTTGCATACGAAAAGGGAAAATTCAAATCACTTTCCCATGTCTGCAAAAAATAATTCTTTTCTAATTTTTCTGGTGCAATTTTTACGAACTTATCATACTCCTTCCGTAACATTCCGATGTCCATGTCATCATCCCATGGTATAAAGCCTTTATGACGTACTGTCCCAAGCAATGTTCCCGCATCAAGAAAATATTTAATATCATTTTCATCACAAACTCTTTTAATTTCCTTCGCTATTTCTAGCTGAGCTAACTGAACTTTTCTTAAAGTATTGTTATCCATCAATTCTTCCCTCCCTCATAACATATTTATTAAAAATGCCCTTCTTATTCATCAGCCAATAGCATATGCAAAGAACCATATACAGTATCGCACCAGACAATATAAAAATTCCGACTTTTATAATTCCGCTTCTTGAGATGGTCATTGACAAAACAGCTACCGTTGAAAACATGATTGTGCCAAATGATACATAAATTAAGGTTGTCCCAATTTATCTCTTTTAATGGTAGTTCATTATTCACTCCGATTACCTGTATAACTAGAACAATAATTTCTGCAACCGAAGTTCCGATAACCGCTCCTAGTACTCCACATCGTAGAATCATAATGTAATTTACTATTACATTGGATACTGCACCACCCAAAACCGCAATAATATAGAGTTTATCTTTCCCTGTTGAAATAAGATATTGTGTTCTAATAAAATCACTGAGTGCTTTTATAAACAAAACTGGAACAAAAACTTTTATTAACGTTATACAGGATTCATACCCTTTTCCGAAGAAAAAAGGTAGAAAACTATCTGATATTGCACCAATTCCAAATGCTATTACACATGTCAGAAACAGCGTAAATTCAGCCGATTTACTGAGCAGTTCCATTACTTTCCTGCTTCCTTCTGTGTGCAACGTATTGGCCACTCTTGGAAGCATTACTGTGCTCATTCCAGTAATTAATTGTAACGCTATATTTATTAGCTTGTCCGCATTATAATAATAGCCACTATTTGCATCATTACTAAACGTATTAAGCATCGTTTTATCCATTATGTGGAAAACACTAAATGCCAATACTGGAATGAAAAGTTGCAAAATAGGTTTTATACTTTTTCTAATTTCATTCCATTGCACTTTAGGCTGCGATATGTACTGCGGCAGGAAAAGCCATAGCGCGCCCTCTGCCAGCACCATACTCAGTCCCATAATCACAACGTATATCCACAAATCATCCGAGTTCTTTACAAATAAAAGAATGCTCTCAACAGATGCGATTTTAATTACAATATTTCTTGTAACTGTCAGCTTAAACTGCTCACATCCCCAAAAGAACCAATTAATATTTAGCAAAGAAATCAGCCATAATCCTTGCAATAGATATAGTAATTTCAACTCTGGTCTAATGAGTATTTCAACCAATACTACATATACCAGCATTGAACAGCAAGCCGCTATGAACTGTATTACATATATATTCCCAAAAATCTCAGTTCTTTCTTTTTTATCACTTTGGACTCTTGCAATTGTTCTATTTCCATAATTCTCTATACTTAACATTGCAAAAGGAACAAAATAATTGACAAACACCTGGCTTGCAGAGTATTTCCCTAATGCCTCCACACCTAAAGCTCTCGCCAAATATGGCGAAGTTATCAATGGCGTTAATACAGTTAAAATTCTGTATATCATTTGATATCCAAAATTTTTTCAAATTATGCATTCCTGTCTCCTTTATGGCCGTTTCATCCTTTTAGTTTTACTCGCGAATAAACACAATTATATACTCCCCAATATGCAAGCATAATTCCAACAGTAAACGAAAACGTCGATAATAGAGACCCTCTCATCACATAAAGCGTAACCCCTGATAATATTGCAAATAAGCCCTTATAAAAATGAAACTCTTCTTCACACCTAGAATCAAGCCAACAAACCAGCAATCCCAGAAAAACACTGAGTATAATTACACCGAATGTTCCAAAAGCAAAATACATTTCTGCCTGAAGAGGGCAGCTCACATTCTTGAACCAACTTCCTGCTGATGAAACTACTATTCCCCCCGTCGCTTCCATTCGCCATGTAGCTATACTTCTAGGAATAAAGCAACAAACAGCAGATAAGATATTTAATCCCCAAGAAATCCCATATTCCTTAACATATCGCACCACTAAAATAAAAATTTGATATGCATCATAATCAACTTGCCTAAAATCAACAAAACTGAGTAAATTCCCATCAAACAAATTCTTTTGACGTAGCATAGAGAATGCAAAGAAAAAGCCTGCAATGTACAATGAAAAGTACAGTGATTTATTTTTGTAATCTAGCAGTGCATAACTCACCACTGCCATAATTGCACCCAATAATATAAAACGAGCCATCGTTCCTGAGTACAGTAAAAAAACGACAATTGTAATAAATGCAATAAAATATAAGTACTTTTTTGCTTTTAAATTTCCCTCCTTAACATTAATCAAAGATACTATTATACATATAATTGGTGCAAAAAGAATCATATGCTTAACTTGGCTCATCATTGCTGATTCTGAAATAATATTTGACATACCTCTTGTTGCAACAATCATTCCTACTGATGCAAGTGTAATGGTTAATAGCAAAAATGTGGACGCTTTATAGTTCCTCTCAACATATTTATCCACTTTCTCTTCTTCTATCATTTGTTTTACTTTTTCTCGCCTTTTTATTCTCAAGCCAAAAGCATATCCAATCTCAAATAAAACCATCGAAATCAATAAATTAACTATTAAATAGTCATCATCTGTATACACAACAGACATTCCATTACCACTCCACAACCTCGTCTTTGACAAGTACTGCTGCAGTGGTGCGAAAAAGAAAAAAATCAAGCAGAAAATGTAATAATTCCTTTTTATACTAACATTACGTTGTTCACGTATTGACATTATAAAGGCCACAATTCCTATTATAAAAAAAGTAATTACCACAAATGGATCGGCCCCAGCATATGGATATTTCAAAAGAACAGCCACGAAAAATATTATCCAAAAAGAATACACTAAAAAATCTACCGTTCTGATTTTCAGATTCACATTCACCCCTCCTTCAAATTAAACATGTATACTCTATACACAAGCTGTCACTTTACCGTAAAATGACATTAAGCCATTTATATTCTGTCATCTTTTAATACTGCAATATGTGCCCGAGCCATGTTTTCAATCGTATATTTTTTTGCTGAATTTAGTGCATTAACCTGTAACCTATTACTTTTTTGATTGTCTATCATCAAATGTTCTGTTGCATCTTGCAACGCCTGTACTGAATTTGCCTCAACAAGATATCCATTTTCTCCATCTTGAATTAACTCAATTCCTGCTACGCACGCCCGTGTTGTGATAACTGGCAACGCATAAGACAGTGCTTCATTAATAACTAATCCCCATATATCTTCTCGCGTTGGTAACACAAAGAAGTCGGCCGCATAATAATATTTTTTTAACTCATCTTTCTTTTTAAACTCTACAAAGAAAACATTTTCTGCATGTTCTTTTTGTCGCAACTCTTCATATTCACTAGGTGCTGTTCCGCCCACAATATAAAATCCAACCTGTGGAAATCGACGTGCTATACATATTAACACGTCCCATCCCTTCCTATGTATAAACTGTCCTACACCTAATGCAACCATGTCATAGCTCATGCTTAAGTCATCTTTAAATTTTTTCTTTTCGACTTGCTGTAAAGGCTTATTTAACAAATCAGATTCTTTTAGTGATGTAAACTGATAGCGATAAATTACTTTTTCATCTGCTCCATAAAACTCCAAATATTTATCAGAACTGCGACTTGGACTAAAATATCCTTTTGCATGACCGATTAAATAGCTTTTAATTTTTTCACTAATACCTTTACCATTCTTTGCAATTCCACCATCTGTTTCAAGATAATATGGGATTTTATTCATTATCATATATTGAATTGCTAGCATGGACGTGGCAGTAGAGTACACCCCAACTATTATCGCATCATAGCCTTTTTTTATCTCACTAACTATTTGTGTCGAAATTAACGTGTGACCATTTTTCCGTATAAATGGTTTTAAATATATTGCCGTAAAATGTTCAAAACTTGTATTGAACCAGCTACTATCACGGTGAGTCTGGCTTTCTGGTCTCTCTTCATACGAAACTGTCAGATCACAATACTTCCCTAGTTCATTAAAAAAATCAACCCGGTATGGTGCCGGATAATTTGTCATATAAAGAACTCTCATCCCTTAGTCTCCACTCTTTATATTTATTCAAAACAAGACCTTACTAAATGTCTGTTTCATATTAGACAAATAATTGTCTTGCTTAAAAGAAGTCTCTATTTCTTTTCTATTTCTTATACAAACTTGTAAAACTTCTATATTAGACTTACTTTGTATAACATCAGACACATCGACTGCTTTCGCATTGGATTTTAAAACAATGCCATTTTCCGTACCTACAATATCCGGAATACCAGCATGATCCGTTGAGATAATAAACATTCCATTGCCCATTGCTTCCAGAATACTAATTGGCTGCCCCTCATTGGGATATCTGGTTGGTAATGCGAAAATATAGCATTCTTTCAATAGGTTTCGCTTTGATTCTCCACCTACAATACCATGATATGTAATATACTCCTCTAGCTTATTTTCCTTTACATAACTATCAAAATATTCTTTCTCACTATCTTCAAAAAACTTTCCTGCGAAGTCGAAGTGAAATCTCTTTTCTCCACCTACATCCACACGTTCTTTCTCTGCTTTTGCCATCTCAAGAACAAGTGGATATCCTTTACTCCTGATAAAATTGCTTAACCACAAAACATGAATAACTTTCTTATTCTCTAAAGCTACCAGCTTTTCATCTATTTCTTGATCTGTGAGCAGATATTGATCATCAACACAATTCTCCACAACATAGATTTTGTCATCATCAATCATTCCCTCAAAAATTTTCTTGAGAGACTTTGACAGAACAATTGCCCCAGCGAGTTTTTTGATTGCCTTATAATTCACTTTCCGCTGCCAACCAGCCATATCATTATCTACTAACTGGCGATAGTATCCACCGTGCAAATGAATCAGACATTTCTTATGCTGAAGTTCCAACAGCTTAAAAATTACCAAATCTCGCAAGTTTCCGCCTTTTGTCTGACTGATCGTAAAATAGAATAAGTCTGCTTTGCTCTTACTAATTTTCAGTAAGTTCTTTATAAAATCCTTGTTATTGGTAATGTCCACCTTCTCAAATTCAAACTCACCATCTGGATTCAAAGCGACGTTGAGTTCTGAATTATACAAAGTTTCAACAGCTTTAGATAATCCATGCATCGGAGGCGGGAACTGTGCAATAAAACAGATTTCCTTTTTGCTCATCGCTTATTGCCCTCCATTCGCTTAATAACCCTCGCCGGGTTTCCAGCAATCACACAGTTATCCTCAAACTTACCACATACCACTGCACCGGCACCGACAACACAGCTATCGCCCAACACTGTGCCTTTTAGGATGATACTATTGCACCCAATAAAGCAGTTTCTGCCGATTTTAATTTCTCGGCTCGGCACTTGATTACTATCGCCACCGTTCTCATCTCGCAGCAGCTTATTTCTCATCTCTGCCTCAATCGGATGAAAGTCGTTGTCCAGAATCTTGCAGTTACCACCAATACAAGTATTCTCACCAATCGTGATCTTTTTTCGGGCGTAAATCGTTGCTCCGCTTATTCCAACGTTATCACCAATTTCAATTTCTGCTCCCGGAGCACGAGTGACAATAATCGTCCGGCTATAAAGGCCAACTAAATTGCTCAGAAAGCTGCTCTTGATCGTGACATTCTCACCAATCTTCAGCTTGGCACCGCCTTTGTTGAAGATAATCGGTGCACCTTTCAGCAAGAGATTCTTTCCATATTCCACTTTTGTCATTTTCATAACCAGCTTGAACCAGTTACTGTTCATCCCTCTCGCCTCCTTTACAACTTCAGCATTTCTTCCGCATACTTTCTCACCGACACATTTCTCGTCAGATTCTTCTCCAGGTTTTCACGGCTTCTACTTCCCATTGTCTTCAATTCGTCTTTTCCAGCATTCTCAATAAACCAGCGGATATTCTCTTCCACTTTGTCATATTCACCCGGCTCACAGCAAAGACCACCGTGAATGTCTTCAATCAGGCAGCGAACCTCAGATCCTAATTCGAGAACCCCTAAAATCGGCTTAGCCGCCGCCATTATTCCGTAGGCCTTTGACGGGCAGCTCACGCCTTTAATACCTTTTGCATTCACACACCAGTGAACATCACCAGCATTCAAGCTATAAATCAGATCAGCCTTATCCTGGTATGGAATAAAAGTCACATTATCAATATGATGCTCTTTTACATACAAGACCAGCTTGTCCAACACAGAACCGGCATCTACAAATGCAAAAACAACTTCTCTTCCATCCGCAGTCTTAGTTCCCGGCTTGATTCTCTCCACAACCTTCATCAGATTCTCTAGGTCATAGTACAGTCCAATATTGCCTGAATACATAATGATGAACTTACCATCCAAACCGTACTTCTTCTTGAAAGCAACAACTCTTTCATTGTTCTCATCCAGCGGATAGATTTCATTCTCATCGATCCAGTTGTTGATCATGACAGTCTTAGGGACCTTCTTTCCTTTGAAACGATTCTCCACCGTCTCCACCAGATCACGACCAACCGTGATTATCAAGTCACTACGCTTGCAACTGAACTTGTCAAACCACATCATGGCATCAGTAACAAACTTGCTCTTGGTATAACCAACAGCCAGCACCTGCTCCGGGTTAAAATCCTGAATGTTATAAATGTACTTGGCGTGCTTCACCCACTTACCCCAAACACCCAGCAGACCTCCAAGAATCGGAGGCTGAGAAATGGAGAACACATAATCCATTTTTCCAACCTTGAAAGTTGCCCCCATTGCCCCAAAGAAATAGGAAACAATATTCTTCACACGGCTCTTTTTATTGGCCTTACTGAACTCCGGCACTCGAATTCGCAGAACCTTCACGCCATTGATTTCTTCTTCGTAATATTTCTGTGTCTTATATTTATCCTCAATTGTCCCTAAGTAACTCGGCACCACGCAAATGATCGTGATGTTGAACTTATCCAGCATACCCTCCGCCAGTTCACGGAGAATCTGCCCCGTTGACGCAGTATCCGGAATATAGTAATGAGCATAAATCAGAAGATTTTTCTTATTTGACATTCCTATAATTTCCTCTTGCTTTTTCTCGTATAGCTATACGTTCAATCCCTCAAAAAAAGAAAAACATCTCACCAAGCTCCATTCCACTCCCAAGCACCCCTGTCTTCCCTCTCCGCTCATTTCTCCCTATAGCTATACGTTCAATACCAATAACACCTGCAGTTTCCCCTCCCGGTTCCACTGCAGATCATCATTCTTATATCATTTTCCTTATCTCTTCCATCCATTCCATCACTTGGATCCGCTGCCCTTAAGCACGACTCCGACGGTCTTGAACAGAATCTTAATATCCATTCCGACATTCCAGTTCTTGACATATTCCATATCAAGCTTCACAACTTCCTCAAAGTCAGTGATATCACTTCTTCCACTCACCTGCCACATTCCGGTCAGTCCCGGCTTCACGGCAAGTCTTCCGCGGTGATATGGCTCATACTGTTTCCACTCATCTACTGTTGGTGGACGGGTTCCTACGAGACTCATATCTCCTTTAAGTACATTCCAGAACTGCGGGAATTCATCCAAAGATGTCTTACGGATAAACCAGCCAAGTCCATGCTTGCTTCCATCCGCTCCGCTTCCGATGATTCTTGGGTCATTCTCCATCTTGAACATGAGCCCCTTCATCTCGTTCTGTTTCATCAGTTCTTTCTTGCGTTCCTCTGCATCCATATACATGCTTCGGAATTTATAGATTTTAAATAATTTTCCGTTTTTTCCTACTCTCATCTGAGAGAAGAAGATTGGCCCCGGTGAAGCAATATAGATTGCCGGAGCAAGGAATATTGTAATGATACCTGTCAGAATCATTCCAACGATTCCGCCACAGATGTCCATCGTTCTCTTCATCATGGCCTGCCGTGAGGAAATCACTCTGACGCTGGAAGTCAGGACTGTATATCCACCCATGCGGTTAATAAACTGATTTTCTGCCCATCCTGCTCTGTCTTCTAGACATTCGTGAACTGTAATTCCCATGTTCACGCATGTTTCAAACAAATCTTCCGGTATCAATGTTTTCTTCTTAATTCCAACAAGAAGAGCATCAACCCATCTTGTCTGTATGTATTCAGTTACTGTATCAATCTTACTTACAACCGGAATTCCTTCGATCATTTCATTTTCTTCCGGTTCGCGGTCTGCAAGTACGATTCCGACAATATCGAATTCATTAAATACATTCTGTTCCACCCGTCTTAACATGGAATCTATTTCATCACTTGTTGAAACAAGGAGTATATTTATTTTTGAATAGAGCATATTGCCATGTTTCAGTAAATATCTCTTCCATATGATTCGCACCGCATAAATCAAAATAACTGACATTGGAATAAATGATGTAATCACAAGACGTGAGGTCATGCTTCCCTGTTTACTCATAAAGAGATATACGATTACAAGCGCACTCACGATAAACACATGCTTCAATACATTCTTAAACTCTACAAAATATCCTCTTCTCATGATCCCATGATATGGCTCTGTAAAGAAAGCTGTACAAATTTCTATCAGTATAATAATAATCCCGATATTCAGATATAATCCGTTATGATACAGATCACTTGTTCCCATGCGCAATACATAACTGCTTATATAAGCCAGCTGTAATGCAACAAGATCTAGTATAATGAAATCCCAGTGCTTCAACCAGCCGTTACTGTTCTTCCTATACATTCGCGTACACCCTTTTCCCCTGATAATCTTCTGTCTGACTGCATAACAAAACATCTGATTTTATTTATCTTAAATGCTTTGTCTGTTTTTTCTCTGTAAACTGAAATATGCAGCGGATATTCTCCACTGCATATCCGGCTATTCCTGTTTGCTTTTACCATAGTAGTATGAATTATACTTACTATAATATTTCTCTTTCTTCATATCCACTTTATTCAATACTGCACCGAGAAGCTTACATCCACTCTTTACAAGCTGATCTTTTGCTTTCATAGCATCTCTTCTGCTTACTGCTTCGCTCTCGATTACGAGGATTGCACCATCACACTGTTTTGCTACGATTGCTGCATCACTCATATTGATGATCGGTGGTGTATCGATTAAAACATAATCATAGGCTTTTCTCGTCTCTTCAATCAGTCTGCTGAAACGTCCCTGCTCCAAAAGTTCTGATGGGTTCGGAGCGTACGGACCGGAAAAGATAATCTCAAGATTACGGTAATTTGTAGAATAAATCACTTCCTCCAAAGCAACCTGTCCACTTAAATACTGTGACAGTCCACTGGTCTTCTGTTTGATCTGATAACGTTTGATATAACTGGATTTACGAATATCTGCATCTATGATCAGAACTCTCTTTCCCATCTTTCCAATCTCTACTGCAAGCTGGAAAGCCACATCACTTTTTCCTTCATTTGGATAACAGCTTGTGAGAACAATACTCTTTGTCTCTACACCACTGAACTGCATATTTGTACGGAGGGTTTTAATAGCCTCTTCATAGAAGACATCTTCTTTTCTGGAATCTGTCAATATAACTCTCTGAATTGCCATTTATTTTTTCCTCCTTTTCTTCTTTTTCTTCGATGTTGTCTTGCTTGAATTGCGAGGTCCTTTTCCTGTAATGTAGTCTTTTCTATCCGGAATACTTGCCAGTGTTGTCAGACCAAGGTAGTTCTCGATATCTTCCTCTGATTTGATTGTATCATCCATCAGTGTGAGAAGGATAATAATACCTGCGGAAAGAATCAGACCAGCCAGTGCTCCGATCATCACATTCTTCTTTGTACTCGGACTTGTCTGGATTGTCGGCACTTCACCTTCTTCAATAATCTTCGGCGGTGTTACTTCCATCTTGTCTCCGATAAAGTCAGCTGATGTCTTTGCCAGCGTGTCAGCAATCTTCTTTGCCATCTCTGGATCTTTGTCTATTGCTGTAACGGAAAGAAGACGTGTATCACTTGGATTCTCTACGGTGATACATTCCTTCAACTCTTTATATGTCATATCCAGATTTAGTTCATCTACTACGTCCTGCAATACCGTACGGCTTGTGATCAGGATGTTGTAGTCTTTCGTCAACTGAGTACCGATCTGCAGATCAGCCAGTGAAGAAAGTGTGGTTTCCTTTGTGAGAACAAGCATCGTAGATGTTGCGCTGTAAACAGGTGTCATCAAAAGCTTTGTTGCTGCTCCGGCAATCACTGCTCCAGCCAATATAGCCGCAAGAATTACCAGAATGTGCTTTTTCAATGCGTAGAATAGTTCTCTGAGGTCAATCTCGACCTCGTCGTCATCATGCGTCTTTCCCATCTTTACTCCCCTTTATTTTATTATTTTGCCTTCTGCAATGCGAAGTGCATTCTCTTTTGTTATCTGTCTGAGGTAAGTACTGTCTAAATGCTTCCTCATCCAGCTCATTGCCTCTTTTGTATCAGGCATTCTGTTCCCGATATTGTGCATATCGGTTCCCATGAAATGAATATTCCTTTTTTTCAGATTATCCTTACACCAGCGTGCTGTCGAATCCTTCCAGTCACCACTGACGGATCTGTAATTCATCTGGATCAATGCTTCCAGGTCAATCAGTTCTTCTACACGCTTGCCTTTTCTAAGACAGCGGTATCTCTCTGCATGAGCAACTACCGGAGCATACCCTGCTCTTGACAGATTCCTCACTGCTGTACATATCTCAGAATACGGTACTGAAGGCATAAACTCAACCAATACATAATTACTTTCTGCCAACGTAAGCAGTTTTCCCTCTTCAAGCAGTCGTATAACACTATTAGAATAAAAAATCTCCTGACCTGTCCAGATTCGAATTGGTCTTTTGCACTTCACCTTTCCCTCTGGTCCTTGCACCGGACGATTTGCACGGCTCATCAGCTCATCCCGAAGCCGTCTCAGCTTCTCCGGATCTCTGTTCGGAAACGCTTTGGAATAATGTGAAGTTGCAAACACATCTGTGATTCCCTGTCTTCTCGCCATAGAAAGCATATGAAGACTTTCTTTCATCGAAGACGCTCCATCATCAACTCCAGGCAAGATATGGCTATGTATATCAATCATCTTTAACTCATCCTTTTACACAATGAAAGAGACACCTGGGATAAAAAATCTGTCCTGCCGTGCCTCCTTGTATCGTCTTATCTTATTGCCTTTAACACCCAATTAATGATATTTTATTTTTCTTTTACTGTCAAGTTATTTTCATGCATATTTTTATGAACCTTATAACATTATTGTGATTTCTTGTTTATTTCTTCATTTTTGGTTCAAAAATCAATGAAGCCAGGTATCCGAAAATCAGTGCTGCACTGATCCCGGCTGCACTTGCCTTGAATCCCCCCAGGAAAATTCCGAGGAATCCATTTTTATCAACAGCTTCCTTCACACCTTTCCACAGGACATTTCCGAATCCAAGCAGTGGAACGCTTGCACCTGCTCCTGCAAATTTTACAAATGGTTCGTATGCTCCAATAAATCCAAGCACTGCGCCTGTACAGACGAGTAATACCATAACCCGTCCCGGCATCAGCTTCGTTCTGTCCAAAAGAATCTGCACTGCAGCACAGATGAGACCTCCGATTAAAAATGCTTTTATATAATCCATTTTTCTATTCCTTTTCTTTTTTTAACACACACTTAGCACATTTTTTACTTCTTCCTATTATAATAGGGCTTTTCAACAGTGTTCGATCATAATCGCATGCGCAATTCCAGGCACACTTGCTCCTTCATTGAAGCTGACCGTTGACATCAATGCACCGGTCGGCACGAAGAGTATCTTTCTCCACTCTCCGCTCTCAAGCTTTGGCAGAATATAAGAAGCCAGTGTTGACGCTGCGCATCCACAGCCGCTTCCGCCGGCATGTGTATCCTGTGTCTCCTGATCAAAGATAGTCATTCCACAATCCATATGCTTTTTTCTGATATCATATCCTCTGCTTTTCATCAGGTCAAAAAGTATGGATTGACCAATATATCCAAGATCACCTGTTATGATCTGATCGTAATCTTCCTGTGTACGTCCAAGATCCTGAAAATTACGGTAGATGGTATCGGTTGCAGCCGGAGCCATACATGCCCCCATGTTCTGCGAATCCTTCAGACCAAAATCCACGATCTTCCCTATTGTAACTCCTGCAATCCGAATATGCCGGAACTGGGATTTTCTTTGATGCTGCTTATCGGAATGTATTTTATTCAGATGGCTTCCTACGAGGAAAGCCCCGCTGGCTGTCACGGTCCAGTGTGCGGAAAGTGGTCTCTGGTTCGCATATCCTAACGGAAATCGAAATTCTTTCTCTGCACTTCCGAAATGGCTGGATGTTACTGCCAGCATGTAATCTCCGTATCCTGCTGCCACACTCATTGCCGCTAATGCCAGTGCTTCTCCTGATGTGGAACATGCACCGTACAGACCAAATATGGGAATCTGCAGATCTTCAACGCCCATAGAAGTTGCAATCCCTTGTCTGAGAAGATCTCCACCAAAGAGATAACGCACAGACTTCGGATCTACATGCGACTTTCCAAGTGCCAATACACAAGCTTCCTTCTGCATGTTGCTTTCGGCTTCCTCCCAGGTCTCTGCCCCAAACAGATCATCCTCATTGGTCAGATCAAAGCATTTTCCAAGTGGCCCCTGCGCTTCTTTGCTTCCGGCAACTGATGCTGCGCTTAGAAGATAAGGCGCTTTTGTGAATACAATGCTCTGTGCTCCACGAAGCTGGGACAGATGAAAAGGACCACGCTCTGATTCAACTGCCCGGTTCTTGTTTCCCGTATCATTCATATCATTTCCTCATTTCTGATGTTTCATTATTTATTTTTGAGGATATTATTTTCATTTTTGTGAAAAACTATGTGTAGAATTTAAAAACAAAAAGAAGGGATTTTCATTTATGGACAAAATAGAACAATTGAAGCAACAGAAGCAATACGAAGCCTATGTCAAAAAGAAAACACCACAGCACAATGTGTGGTTCAACATGATGAAGGCATTCTTCCTTGGTGGAACAATCTGCCTGATTGGACAATGTATTTATCATTTCTGTGAATTGAAAAAACTTTCCCCGGATGACTGCAGCAGCTGGACTTCTATTCTGCTCATTCTCCTGAGTATCCTTCTCACCGGTGCCGGAATTTATCCACTGCTTGCCAAATGGGGCGGTGCCGGTGCACTTGTTCCGATTACCGGCTTTGCCAACTCTGTTGCTGCACCTGCGATTGAATATAAGAAGGAGGGGCAGGTTTTTGGTATTGGTTGTAAGATCTTCACGATTGCCGGGCCTGTGATCCTGTATGGAATTGTGACAAGCTGGGCGCTTGGAGTTGTATATTGGGTATGGACATTGATGTGAAACAAGAAATGTGTTAGATAAGTATAAGGAAGCCGTTACTCACGGCTTCCTAATCTTTCTTTAAAATCTGTATAATCAAATACGGTTAGCTGCTGCATGGTTCTGTCAGCATGTCTGATCCAGATATCCGGTAATGGCATCCCGTTAAATGTATTATTTTTGCAAGTCGTATAAATCGCCATATCTCCAAATAGAAGGAGATCTCCGTATTCCGGTAGTTTGCTGAATTTATAGTCTCCAATGATATCCCCAGACAGGCAGGTTGGACCGCCAAGTCGGACTGTAACCTCGTTTTCTGTTGTCTCATCCGATGCTCCAAGAAGCGGTGGACGATAAGGCATTTCCAGTACATCCGGCATATGACAGGCGGCGCTGGCATCTACGATTGCAATCTGTGTGTCTCCATTTTTCAGAACATCCAGCACACTGGTCAGAAGAAATCCTGCATTCAATGCCCAGGCTTCTCCCGGCTCCAGATAAACCTCAACCTTCCATTCTTCCTGTGCCATTCGAATGCATTGCTCCAGTCGCTCAATATCATATCCTGGTCTTGTAATATGATGACCACCGCCAAAATTGATCCATTTCACTTTGGCAATCAAATCACCGAACTGTTTCTTTACGGAAGCAAGGGTTGTCTCCAGATCATCCGAGTCCTGCTCACAGAGGGTATGGAAATGAACCCCATCCAAAAGTTCCATCAACTCCGGATTCTTCACAATTGCTTCATCCCACTGTACTCTTGTTGTACCCATGCGGCTTCCCGGTGCACAAGGGTCATAAATCTCATGTCCCTCCTGGGTAGAGCATTCCGGATTGATCCTGAGTCCCACGCTTTTTCCTGCCTCTTTCGCCATTCTTCCAAAGCGAAGAAGCTGGGACGGAGAATTAAATACAATATGATCGGCATACTGAAGAAGTTCCTCGAATTCATCAGCCCGATACCCTGCACAGAATACATGAACTTCTTTTTCCGCCATTTCCTCTGCCCCTAATCTTGCCTCATACAATCCACTGGCCTCTGTACCCGCCAGATACGGTTCAAAAAAAGGATAACAATCATAATTACTGAATGCTTTCTGTGCCAGAAGTATCTTACATCCTGTCCGTTCTGCTACTTCACCGAGCAGTTTTGCGTTTTCTGTAAGTGCTTTTTCATCCAGTATATAACAAGGTGTTTTGATGTTCTGAAATTCCGGCGGAATAATTCCGCCGGTGGCTGTAAATGGTGCTCTTTTATCTAATCTTTCCATCAGTCTACCAACTTCGGATCATGATTTTCACTGCGCGGCAGACCATAACGATCAAGTGCATCCAGGAACGGATCCGGATCAAATTCTTCTACAGTATATACACCCGGTCTGATCCATTTTCCAGTCAGCATCATCAATGCTCCGCACATTGCCGGAACACCTGTTGTATAACTGATTGCCTGGCTTCCAACCTCATGGTAGCATTCCTGATGATCGCATACGTTATAGATATAGTAAGTCTTCTCTTTTCCATCTTTTACACCGGTAAAAATACAGCCGATATTTGTTTTTCCTTTTGTGCGTGGACCAAGACTTGCCGGATCCGGAAGAAGTTCTTTCAGGAACTGGATCGGAACGATTTCCTGTCCATTGTACTGGATCGGTGTTGTAGAAAGCATTCCCACATCCTCAAGACAACGCATATGATCTAAATAGCTTTGTCCAAAAGTCATAAAGAAACGAATACGTTTCACACCTGGAATTGTTTTTGCAAGAGACTCTATTTCCTCATGGTGAAGCAGATACATGTCCTTGTCTCCGACCTGATCAAAGTTGTATTCTCTCTTAATATCCATCGGTGGGATTTCTACCCAATGTCCATTTTCCCAGTAACTTCCCGGTGCACTTACTTCACGAAGATTGATTTCCGGATTAAAGTTTGTCGCAAATGCATATCCATGATCACCACCATTGCAGTCCAGAATGTCAATGGTATCAATCTGATCAAATTCATGTTTTAATGCGTATGCACAATATGCCTGTGTAACACCCGGGTCAAATCCGCATCCAAGCAGTGCTGTAAGACCTGCATCTTCAAATTTTTTGCGGTATGCCCACTGCCAGGAATAATCAAAATATGCTGAAAATCCTTCTTCTTTACAGCGTTTTTCGTAAATTGCACGCCACTTCGGATCATCCGTATCTTCCGGCTCGTAGTTTGCTGTATCCATATAGTTTACGCCACATGCCAGACACGCATCCATAATCGTCAGATCCTGATATGGAAGCGCAATATTCATTACCAGATCCGGTTTGTAATCATTGATCAGTTCGATCAACTGATCCACATCGTCTGCATCAACCTTGGCTGTCGTAAGAACTGTTTTTGTCTTTCCTTTCAGCTTTTCTGCAAGTGCATCACATTTTTCCTTTGTACGGCTTGCGATACAAAGTTCTGTGAAGACCTCATCTGCCTGACAACATTTCTGAATTGCTACACTGGCTACTCCTCCGCAGCCGATTACAAGTACTCTGCTCATAACTCTTCTCCTTTTCTTCAACAGTTATATATTTATAATATTCTTGTAACTGTTCAGAGCCAACCTTCAAAATGCTACGCATTTTGAAGGTGTGGCGTATCCG
>OLFU01001458.1_pt1 | contig 22829 bp, 18 predicted proteins | sample 1605161 | NCBI WGS metagenome assembly OLFU01 (sample SAMEA3888914, study PRJEB22519) | human gut metagenome | biome: human gut; feature: human-associated habitat; material: faeces | place: Denmark | collected 2011
GGGGGTGGGTGGCGATGGCCCGGGCGATGGCCACCCGCTGCTGCTGGCCACCGGAGAGCTGGTGCGGATGGCGGTTGCCAAGGTGCCCCAGCCCCAGCTGATCCAGCACACGTTGCACCCGCTCTTTTATCTCCCCGGCGGCCACTTTACGCAGCTTCAACGGATAGGCCACATTGTCGAACACCGTTTTGTGCGGCCACAGGGCATAGGACTGGAACACCAGGCCGAGGTTACGCTCTTCGGCCGGGATCTCGCTGCGCGGCGTGCCGTCGTACACCGTGCGGTTGCCGATGGCGATCCGTCCGCTCGTCGGTTTTTCCAGCCCGGCCACCGCCCGCAGCAGCGTGGTTTTCCCGCTTCCCGAAGGCCCCAGCAGCGATACTACCTCCCCCCGGCCGAGCGTCATGGACACCCCCTTCAACACCGGGTTGTCGCCATAGGTGAGATGCAGATTTTCTACCGATAACTCAATCATGTAATTTCACTCCAAAGCGCAGGGCGATACCCAGGCCAATCACCACCAGCAGAATATTGATAAAGGAGAGCGCCGCGACGATATCGATGGCCCCCGCCGCCCACAGCGACACCAGCATCGAGCCGATGGTTTCGGTACCCGGCGACAGCAGATAGACGCCGGTGGAATACTCGCGCTCAAAGATCAGGAACATCAGCAGCCAGGAGCCAATCAGCCCATAGCGCGACAGCGGAACGGTCACGTGGCGGGTGATCTGCCCCCGCGAGGCGCCGGTGCTACGCGCCGCCTCCTCCAGCTCCGGACCCACCTGCAGCAGCGTCGAGGAGATGAGCCGCAGGCCGTAGGCCATCCACACCACGGTGTAGGCCAGCCAGACGCTGAAGATGGTGTTGCGCAGGGCGCGCAGCTGCACGATAAGGTGCTCCCGCAGCCAGTCGGCCACCGGCAGCGCCGAGAGCCAGCCGTGCTTCAGCGACTGATCGAGCCACATCGGCACAAACAGGAATACCCACAGGAATGCCAGCCCGGCCAGCAGCCCCGGTACCGCGCGCGGGACCAGCACGCTGTAGTCGAGAAAGCGGGTGACGTTGTCCGCTTTGCGGTGCATGGCGATGCCGACAAACAGATAGCAGATCACCGCCAGCGCGCCGCCGATGATGCCGATAGCCATGGAGTTGACGATCGCCCGCAGCAGGTTGGGCTGCTGCCAGATATTGTGGAACGTCGCCAGCGACAGCTCATCCCACAGCGACACGCCGACGCCCCAGTTGGAGATAAAAGCGCGCAGCGCCACGCCGAGCAGCGGTACGCCGATGGTCACCGTCAGCCAGGTCACTACCACCGCCCCGGCCACCCAGCGCCATTTGCCCAGCGGCAGCGCCCGCGCCTGGGACGCCTTGCCCTTCATGGTGACAAAGCGGTTGGCGGTGCGCATCAGCCGCCGCTGGAGCATCACCAGCGGGATGGTGATGCAGATCAGCACCACCGCCACCGCCGCCATCAGATGGTAGGAGGGGGTGCCGAGCTTGTTAGTCAGCTTGTAGAGATAGGTCGCCAGCACCATGTTGCCCTCGGGGTCGCCCAGCACCAGCATCAGACCGAAGACTTCCAGACCGAGGAAAAAGAGCAACACGCAGGCGTAAAGAATGGATGGCCGCACCATCGGCAGACTCACCGAGGTCATCACCTGCAGCGGCGTGGCGCCGACGGTGCGCGCCGCCTCTTCCACGTCGGAGCCGACGCTGCGCAGCGCCGAAGAGATATAGAGATAGGCATGCGGAACGTGAGTTAAGCCGGCGATGACCACAATGCTGAACATCGAGTAGATATTCCACGGCACAAAGCCGATCAGCTGCTGCGCCCACTGGGAAAAGAAGCCTACCGGCCCGGCGGCCACCACGTAGCCAAAGCCCAGCACCATCGGCGAGACGAAGATCGGCACCAGGATCAGCGGCTCAATGATCCGCCGGCCGGGTAAATCGGTGCGCACCATCAGAAACGCCAAAATACCGCCCAGCGGAATGGCGATAATCACCAGGCCAAAGGCCAGAATAAAACCTGACCTTAATGCCAGATAAAAATCCGGGTCGGTAAAAATAAAGGCGAAGGCTTCCAGACTCCACGATTTGGAGCGGGAAAAGAACGGTGCCGAAAGAAAACTCTGTACCACAATAAATAACAGTGGGACATAAATCACCAGCGCCGTGATGCACACCACCACGCCGCGCGGCAGCCCCTGCCACTTTCTGCGTAATACGTTCATGGTTCATCCCTTCGGTCAGGTGAATAAACCCGCCGGGTGTGAATAGGGGCATCGGCGATGCCCCAAAGGAGGATTATTTCGCGGCGGCGCTGCGCCATTGTTTAATAAACTGCAGACGTTTTTGCGGCTGTAAATAATCGAGCAGCGTTTCGTTGACCGGGATCGGTTTTAACGCTTTGCCCAGCAGCGCGGTCATGCCGTCGATATCATTTTTACCTGCAATATCGCGACGAATAGAGGGAATATCCGCCTGGCTGGCGAGGATCTGCTGGCCTTTTTCCGACAGGACATAATCCAGCCACAATTTCGCCGCATTGGGATGTTCGCTCTCCTGGCTAATAAACGAGACGCGGGAGAGCACCAGCACGTAATCTTTCGGGTAGGCAATACCTAAAGAGGGATCGTTTTTCGCCCGCGCTTCGGCATAAGAGCCAAGAATGTTATAGCCGATCAGGTTTTCGCCGGAGGAGACGCGCTCCATCATTGTGCCGGTGGAAGACTGCACCGTCAGGCCGCCTTTGGCGATATTCGCCAGGTCGGCAAAATAGTTCGCGTCGGCCTGGCTGTCCTGTACCGCCAGCATAAAGCCGAGGCCCGATTTTTCGATATCGTAGGTGGTGACTTTGCCTTTAAATTTATCGGCCTGGCTGGCGATAAGTTTTGCCAGCGCGGTATGCGAATCCGGTACCTCATTCTGCGGGATCAGCCGTTTGTTATAGATAAACACCACCGGCTCATAGGTAGTGCCATAGGCTTTTTGCTGCCAGACCGCCCAGTCGGGTAATTGCTTCACCTCCGGCGAGGCATATTGTTCGGCGTATTCGGTGGCTAATTTCAGCGCGGTATCCATCGATGAGCTCCACACCACATCCCCGCTGCCGCCCCCGGCGGCCTGTTCGCTGATATAGCGGTTATACAGCTCGGTACTGTTCATGTCGTTATATTCGACTTTGACGCCCGGGTATTGCGCTTCAAATCCCTTAATTAACGGCCCGGCCGCTTTGGTGTCGGTCGTGGAATAGATCACCACCTTGCCCTCTTTTACGGCGGCATCAATCGTTTTTTGATAATCCGCGGGATAGCCCGCAGGCACCTCCGCCCAGGCGGCACAGGCGAAAACGGCCGTCAGTGAAACCACTAAACCACTTATTTTCTTATACATGACACCAACCTTTAATCATCAATTAATAAACACAAATTTAACATATAGTGGTATCAGCTCCCCTTGCAACGACGGGCATGGCTTTTTTCTGGCTTTTGTGACACTGGCAGAATTTAAAAATGTGGTGTTTATGGCGTTAATTAAAACGCGATCCCGGCCCGGTTTTTTATCGTCTGTCGTATGCGCAGGCGCTGGCGCAGCGGCATGTCGCCGGGAGACGCCGCCCTTGACCTTCTGCGCCGGGCGGCGCAGCATAAAACGGCAAACATAACAAAATAACAACAGACTACAGGAGAGAATCAGTGCCTACAGGACACCGCTTTCTGGCGACGGATCTGCATCAGTTTGTCGTCTCACTGTTTACCCATCTCGGCAGTACCCCAGGGGAAGCCACCCTCGTCGCGGACCATCTGATCGCCGCCAATCTTGCCGGGCATGACTCCCACGGCGTCGGGATGATCCCCAGCTACGTCAAATCCCACGCCGGTGGTTTTCTGCAGCTCAACCGCCACGCCACGGTGACCAAAGACGCCGGCGCCGTGGTCACCCTCGACGGCAACGCCGGCTTCGGCCAGGTGGTCGCCCACGAAGCGATGCAGTTAGGCATTGAAAAGGCGAAGCAGCATGGTATGGCGGCTATCGCCCTGCGCAATGCGCATCACGTCGGTCGCATCGGCTACTGGGCCGAACAGTGCGCCGCCGCCGGGCTGATCTCCATTCACTTCGTCAGCGTCATCGGCGACCCGATGGTCGCCCCGTTCCGCGGGAAGGACAGCCGCTTCGGCACCAACCCGCTGTGCGTGGTGTTTCCCCGCGCGGGCCATCCGCCGCTGCTGCTGGACTACGCCACCAGCGCCATCGCCTTTGGTAAAACCCGCGTCGCCTGGCATAAAGGCGAAGCCGTGGCCCCCGGCTGCCTGATTGACGCCGAGGGTCGACCCACTACCGACCCGGCGGTGATGCAGACCTCGCCGCTGGGCGCCCTGCTCACCTTCGCCCAGCACAAAGGCTATGCCCTGGCGACGCTGTGCGAAGTGCTCGGCGGCGCGCTCTCCGGCGGGCAAACCACCCATCAGGAGAGCCTGCAGACCAGCGTCGACGCCATCTTTAACTGCATGACCACGGTGATCCTGCGCCCGGACGCGTTCGATGCCCCGGACAGCCAGGCACAGACGGAGGCCTTTATCGCATGGTGTAAGCAGTCGCCGCACGATGCCGATGCCCCGGTGCTGGCGCCCGGCGAATGGGAGGCCGCCAACCGCGAAGCGCGGCTGGCGCAGGGGATCCCGCTGGATGCCGGCAGCTGGCAGGCTATCTGCGCCGCCGCGCGCGACGTCGGCCTGAGCGAATCGCACTTCGACCGCTGCCGCCCTCTCGCCTAGCCGCGTTTTACTCCCGCAGAGCGTCTGACATCGGCGCTCTGCGTCATCGTCATTAGTGACGAGGTCATGCTCCCGTCATCAATCTCTTTTCATTTTTCAATACAGATCAAGAGTTTAAATTCTGGCACAAGACCTGCATAGCGCGACAGGCCTGCGTCTGCATCACCACCAGGCGATACCGCGATCGTTGCCCGTCGGGCCCGGCGCGACAGCGATCCTCAGTTCACTGTTAACAGGTCTGTTACTGATGAAAAAAATCACGAGCGTGTGCCCCTACTGCGGGGCGGGTTGCAAACTTAAACTGGTTGTCGACAACAATAAAATCATTCGCGCGGAGGCCGCCGACGGCGTCACCAACCAGAACGAGCTGTGCCTGAAAGGCTACTACGGCTGGGATTTTCTTAACGATACGCAGCTCCTGACGCCCCGTCTTAAACAACCGATGATCCGCTACCAGAAAGGCGGCGCCTTCACGCCGGTCAGCTGGCAGGAGGCGATTCGCTATACCGCCAGCAAGCTCAGGGAGATCAAAGAGAAGCATGGCCCGCGCGCCATCATGACCACCGGCTCCTCGCGCGGCACCGGCAACGAAACCAACTATGTGATGCAAAAGTTCGCCCGCGCGGTGCTGAACACCAATAACGTCGACTGCTGCGCCCGCGTCTGCCACGGCCCCTCCGTCGCCGGGCTACAGCAGGCGCTGGGCAACGGGGCGATGAGCAACTCGATTAGCGACATCGAAAACTCGAAGTGCCTGCTGGTTTTTGGCTACAACTGCGCCGACTCCCATCCCATCGTCGCCCGCCGGGTAATCAAGGCCCGGGACAACGGCGCCAAAATCATCGTCTGCGATCCGCGGCTCATTGAAACCGCGCGCATTGCCGATCGTCATCTGCAGCTCAACAACGGCAGCAACATGGCGCTGGTAAATGCCTTCGGCTATGTGCTGCTGGAGGAGGAGCTGTACAACAAAACCTATGTCGAACGCTATACCGAAGGGCTGGATGCTTACCGCGAGGCGGTGAAGGATTACGCCCCGGAAGCGGTGGAAGGGATTGTCGGGGTCAGCGCGCGGGAAATCCGGGAGGCGATGCGCATGTTCGCCGCCGCCCCATCCGCCACCATTATGTGGGGCATGGGGGTCACCCAGTTTGGCCAGGCGGTGGACGTGGTGCGCGGCCTGGCAAGCCTGGCGCTGCTCACCGGCAACCTGGGACGGCCCAACGTCGGCGTGGGGCCGGTCCGCGGGCAAAACAACGTACAGGGCGCCTGCGATATGGGCGTGCTGCCGAACCTGTTTCCCGGCTATCAGGAGGTCACCGACCCCGCCGTGCGGGCGAAATTCGCCGCCGCCTGGGGCATCGACCCGGCGCTGATGGACGACCAGGTCGGCACCCGCATCACCGAGGTGCCGCATAAAGCGCTGACCGGCGAGATCAAAGCCTATTATATCATGGGCGAAGATCCGCTGCAGACCGAAGCCGACCTCGGCCTGGTGCGCAAAGGCATCGAGGCGCTGGACTTCGTGGTCGTGCAGGACATCTTCATGACCAAAACAGCGGAAATGGCCGATGTCCTGCTGCCGGCCACCTCCTGGGGCGAGCACGGCGGCGTCTTCACCTGCGCCGACCGCGGGTTCCAGCGGTTTGAACAGGCGATCCCTCCGGCGGGAAATGTGAAGCGCGACTGGGAGATCATTAGCCTGCTGGCCAGCGAATTGGGCTATCCGATGCACTATGAGAACAACCAGCAAATCTGGGACGAGATGCGCGAGCTCTGCCCGCTGTTCTACGGCGTGACCTGGGAGAAAATGGGCGATATGGGCCATGTCCAGTGGCCGTGCCCGACCCTCGATCATCCCGGCACGCCGTGGCTGTATAAAGACAACCGCTTCGACACCCCCTCGGGTAAAGGGCAGCTGTTCGCCACCGCCTGGCGCGCGCCGGCGGAGCGCCCGGATGACGAGTGGCCGCTGGTGCTCTGCACCGTGCGGGAAGTCGGGCATTATTCCTGCCGCTCGATGACCGGCAACTGCGCCGCGCTGCAGTCGCTGGCCGACGAGCCGGGACGGGTGCAGATGAATCCCGCGGATGCGCAACGACTGGGGATCGCCGACAAACAGCTGGTGTGGGTCAGCTCCCGGCGCGGGAAGGTGATCTCCCGCGCCGACCTCAGCGATCGCATCAATCCGGGGGCGGTCTATATGACCTATCAGTGGTGGGTGGGCGCCTGCAATGAGCTGACCCAGGATAACCTCGATCCGATCTCCAAAACGCCGGAAACCAAATACTGTGCGGTGAAAGTGGAAGCGATTGCCGACCAGCAATGGGCGGAGCGCTATGCCTGGACGGCCTACAGCGACATGAAAGCGCGACTGAAAGCCGCTGCCGACGTCTGACCTCAGGGAGCGCAGCGCGCTCCCTCTGCCGCTGCCGGTGGGTTACGCCGCCGGCAGCTGTTTCTCCACCAGCCCCACCCACATGGCGACGCCGGGGCCGATCAGCGCATCGTTAAAGTCATAGCTGGCGTTATGCAGCGGCTTCGACGGGGTTTCGCCGTCGGTGCCTATCCAGAAATAGGCCCCCGGACAGGCCTCCAGCATGCAGGCAAAATCTTCGGAGGCCATCGACGGCGCCTGATTCCAGCGCACCGCTTGCGCGCCGAGAGTGGCGGCAGCCACCTCGCGCACCTGCTGCGCCTGCAGCGCATGGTTTTTGGTCACCGGATAACCCGGGAACCAGCTAATCTCGCCCTGCACATCGGACACCTGCGGCTGGGTCGCCACATAGCGCTCGATAAGCTCCCGCACGCGGGCGCGAACGCGATTGCTCAGACAGCGGAAGGTACCGCGCAGCACCACGGTGTCCGGCAGGACGTTGATCGCCTCGCCGCCGTTTATCTGGGTGATGCTGACCACTGCGGAATCCTGCGGCGACAAGCGGCGGGAAGGAATGGTCTGCAGCGCCATTATCAGCTGCGCCGCCGCGACGATCGGATCGGCCCCGCTCTCCGGCATCGCCGCATGACAGCTCTTTCCGCGCAGGGTTATCTCGAAGGCGTCCAGTGAGGCCATCATCGCGCCATCGCTGAGCGCCACTTCGCCAAGAGGGATCCCCGGCCAGTTATGCAGCGCGTAGATGGCGTCCATCGGGAAGCGCTCAAACAACCCCTCCTCCACCATTTTGCGCGCGCCGCCGAGGTTCTCTTCCGCCGGCTGAAAGACAAAGTGGACGGTACCGCTGAAATGGCGGGTCTGCGCCAGATGGGCGGCGGCCGCCAGCAGCATCGCGGTATGGCCATCGTGGCCGCAGGCGTGCATCACCCCGGCGCGGCGTGAACGGTAGCTGACGCTCCCCAGCTCGGTGATCGGCAGGGCGTCCATATCGGCGCGCAGGCCGATAACCGGCCCGGGGCCGTTCTCCAGCGTCGCCACGACGCCGGTGCCGGCCAGCCCGCGATGCACCTGCAGCCCAAACGAGGCCAGCAGCTCCGCAACGCGGCGCGAGGTCTCCTGCTCCTGATATCCGAGCTCAGGCGCGGCGTGAAATTCACGTCGCCAGCCAACGGCTTCGGCGAGCAGTGACGGCGATACGGCCATGTATTACTCCTTTCCTGCATAGCGTAATGCTGAATAATCGGTCATGCGTCGCGTTTTTCCCCGTCGCTCACCGGCGTCGGGGCGCTGCCGCTCCCTCCGTTATATCCTGTCGTTACCACGCTGACAACGTCACGAAATGCGGCGGCGGCGCGGCGTACAGCCCACCTGCTGCCCTGCGGCCCTTTTTTGGTAGTGATTTCAACGGTGACAACGGCCAGTCGATTAATTATTATGCAACTCAGGACGGCAATTTGCCGAAGGATCCACTACTGACCTCTCCGTCATCGGAAATAAAATGTTTAACCCAGACCAGAATCGTCTTGCCCCCACGCTGGCGATGATCATGGCCGCGTCGCTTGTGGGATTTATCACCGGCTATACGGTGCCGTTAATCAGTCTTGAGCTGGCGCAGCAGCAGATCGCGCCGCTGTACGTCGGCCTGCTGGCCGCCCTGCCGCCCGCCGGCATGATGATCTCCTCTTTCCTCTCTCCTGCGCTGTGCCGGCGCGTTGAAATGGGCGTGCTGCTGAGCGGCAGTCTGATCCTGCTGGCGCTGGCGACCATCGCCTCATGCATGACTACCGATATGACGCTGCTTTTGCTGCCGCGCCTGCTGACCGGCCTGGCCTCCGGGGTCATTATCGTACTCGGCGAAAGCTGGATCACCGGCGGCGCGGCGGGCAGCCAGCGCGCTACCCTCACCGGTCTCTACGCCTCGGCCTTTACCGGCTGCCAGCTGGCCGGGCCGCTGCTGATCTCCGTCGGCCCCGCCTGGCAGACATCAGCGCTGATAGCGATTGTCGCGGTCACCGCCGTCTGCCTGCTGATGCTGCGCCATCTGCCCACCGGCACTCGTGAAAGCCTCGGGGAGCGCGCCAGCTGGCGCAGCCTCGGCGCCTTTCTGCCGGTACTGGCCTCCGGGGTCTTCTGCTTCGCCTTCTTTGACGCCAGCATCCTCGCCCTGCTGCCGCTGTACGGCATGGACAAAGGGCTGAATGAAGGGCTGGCGGTGCTGCTGGTCACCGTGGTGCTGACCGGAGATGCGATGTTCCAGACCCCGCTCGGCTGGCTGGCCGACCGGGTCGGGATTCGCCGCGTGCATCTGAGCTGCGCGGTGGTTTTCAGCCTGTCGCTGCTGGCCCTGCCGCTGATGCTCGGCTCGCGCATTCAGCTGATGGCCATTTGTCTGCTGCTGGGTGCCGCGGCGGGCGCACTTTATACCCTGTCGCTGGTGCGGGCGGGGAAAACCTTCAATGGGCAGAAGCTGATTATGATTAACGCCCTGTTCGGCTTTTTCTGGTCCGCCGGCAGCGTTGCCGGGCCGGTAGTCAGCGGCATGCTGATCGGCATCACTGGTTACGATGGCCTGATCGTCACCCTGGTGGCCAGCGGCGTGCTGTTCCTGTTGATTCAGTGTCTGTGCAAAAACGAGAAAACCCTGCTTGCCAGTGAGCAGGAAGATGACATGGACGAGGCGACGGAGTCCGCACGGTAGTCCTCACGGGCTGGCCTGGCGCCAGCCCTTTTTTATGGCCCTCACCGGAGGGTATCCTGTTCTTGCTGGCTCACTGCTGTTAACCATTGCCGGCCCCCCAGCCGAGAGGAAATCCCATGGAAAGTAATACCTTACATCGTGGCAGATTGATCGATCATATTCTGCTGGTTGTCGAAGACTTTGAGGCAAGCAAAAACTTCTATACCGCCGTACTGTCGGCGCTGGAGATCCCGGTTATCACCACCGCCAATGAATACTTGCTGGCCGACGAACTGGTGGTGGCCTCACGCCACAGCCCGGAGGCTGCCGGGAAACTGACTGGGCGCCACCACCTGGCATTCCAGGCCAGAGATCGTGACATGGTGGACGCTTTTTACCATGCGGCGCTGACCCATGGCGGACGTGATAACGGCGCGCCTGGCGAACGACACTATCATCCTGGTTACTACGCCGCTTTTGTGCTGGATCCGCAGGGGAATAATATTGAGGCGGTGTACCATGGCAAGGCTGAGCGCAGCGCCGGGTCTGTTGCGATCAGCTTCACGCAGTAAGCGGGCGAAAGTCACCTTTTTGCCCGCAACAGGAGAACACTATGTTTTCATACATTATGCTGGGAACGAACGATCTGCCACGCGCCATCAAGTTCTATGACCCGTTAATGGCGCTGCTGGGGCACGTCAAAGCCGGTCGTAACGAACAGGGGGCGTCCTGGGGCACCTTCAACGGCAATCACACCTGCGGGCTGTGCGTAGGTGTTCCTTTTGACCAGCAGCCTGCCGGGGTGGGTAATGGAACGATGGTGGCGCTTAACGCCCGCTCCGTCGCACATATTGCGGAACTGCATGCCCTCGCCCTGCAACTCGGCGGACGCGACGAAGGCGGTCCCGGTCACCGGCCGCAGTATGGCGACGGTTTTCACAGCGCCTACGTCCGCGATCCCGACGGCAATAAGCTGGCGTTTGTTTACTATGCGTCTGCAGATTGAATGGCTGCAGCGGAGGTGGCTTTTGCAGGCGGAGATAAGGGAGTCAGGACGGCCAACTTCGCCGTCCTTATTCACCGAGGAATAAAAAAGCCAGCAGCTCAAGCGCTGCGGCTTATCTTCCCGGCAAGTTATCTACCGCAAAGTGATAACGTAATCCGGCGTCGCGCATACAGCGTTTCCGCCGCCAGCTGAAAATCATATTCCATCGCTTTCAGCTTTTTCGTCTTGAGCTGTTTTAGTGAAATACCCACGATATGCCCTGTCGCGACCAACCACCGGATTTCAGCCGTACTCAGCTTGAGCTGTTTTTTCAGTATTGATAGCAGGCTGATGCGAAATGGCTGACTGACTCTGACGCGCACCGTTATCCGCTGACATGCCATCAACGTAACCGACCATTGCTCGTGAATACGAAAATCAGGTTGCCCCGACGGCTCGGCGCGGTTGCGCTTCAGCGTCGCGAGGTCAGCGGCATAATAGTGAACCATGGCTGCATCGTTCTGCAGCAGGCGCTGAAGCAGTTCACGGTTTATCTTGCTGACGTGCAGCCTGGAAAACAGGGCGATATTCCAGGTGTAATCGCAGCGCGTGCATTTATAGATGCTCCAGATATCCAGCAGCTTCTTTTGCGAATTCACCCGGATGGCGCCGGAAGGCGCAAAGTCGCGTTTTACATTGCAGGCGGGGCAGCGTTTGGCAATGTGCTGATACCCCACGGGCGTGACCGTCCATGTAACTGTCATAACGTACCTTTTTTAACCCATACGAAACCGAGTCCGTGATTAACGGACCATGATTTTTGGCGTATGAAAAATAGTTAATCGCTATTTTTCAGTGGGTTAAAAAAAAGATTTCCAACGTTATTTTCCTTGAGAAGTCCTAATCGACACCCTGAGATTAACAAAGGGGTTATCGCGGGATATATGAGCCCAGTCAATGTTTGCGCGGATGATTAAAAGCTTCGTCAATACACCCGGAATGCTCAGCGGGCTGGCATCGCGCCAGCCCGCCCGGTTTACAGCACCTTGCTGAGGAACGCGGCGGTGCGTGGGTTGCTCGGCGCGCTAAAGATCTGCCCCGGCTTGCCCTCTTCCTGAATCACGCCCTGGTCGATGAAGATCACCCGGTCGGCCACTTCGCGGGCAAAGCCCATTTCGTGGGTCACGATCACCATGGTCATCCCCTCGCTGGCGAGGTTTTTCATCACCTCCAGCACGTCGCCCACCAGCTCCGGATCCAGCGCCGAAGTGGGCTCATCGAACAGCATTATCGACGGCTTCATCGCCAGCGCGCGGGCGATGGCTACCCGCTGCTGCTGGCCGCCGGACAGGCTCGAGGGCCAGGCGTCGCGCTTATCGCTTAAGCCCACCTTCGCCAGCAAGGCTTCGGCCAGGTCGATAGCCTGCTGGCGCGGCATATTGCGCAGATTCATCGGCGCCATGATCAGGTTTTCCAGCACCGTCATGTGCGGGAACAGGTTAAAGCGCTGGAACACCATGCCGACGCTTTCGCGCATCTTGTTGAGGTCGGTGGTCCGGTCGTGGGCGGCAAAGCCGTTAACCACCACCTCGCCTTCGCTGACCGTCTACAGGGCGTTCATGCAGCGCAGGAAGGTGCTTTTCCCCGAGCCAGACGGGCCGATGATGCACACCACTTCCTGCGGTTTAATATCGCAGCTGATGCCGCGCAGCACGTGGCTGTCGCCGAAGCGCTTATGTAAGTTATTAATGTGAATCACTTTTGCCAAACCTCTTTTCCAGACGGTTAACCAGCTGCGCCAGCAGGAAGGTGATCACCCAGTAGACCAGAGAGATGGTCAGGTAGGGTTCCCAGTAGGTGGCGTAGGCGCCGGAGACGGTGCGCGCGGCATAGGCCAGATCGGCCAGGCCGATCGCCGAGGCCAGCGACGAGTCTTTGACAATGGCGATGGCGTTATTGCCCAGCGGCGGCAGAATACGGCGAAACGCCTGTGGCAGGATCACCTTGCGCATGGTTTTCCACCACGGCATGCCCAGCGCGCGGGAGGCCTCCATCTGCCCTTTGTCGATCGACTGGATGCCGGCGCGGAAAATCTCCGACACATAGGCTCCGGCGTTAAGGGTGATCGCCACGATGCAGGAGAGGAACGCCCCGTAGCTGGCGCGCAGTTCGCGGGCAAAGTCGGCGCTCATCAGGCCGCTGGTCACCAGCAGGCCGTCGCGCGGATTGATAAACAGCGGCACCAGCGCAAAGTGCACCACCATAATCTGCACGAACAGCGGCGTGCCGCGGAAGGCGCTGACGTAAAAGCGCACCGGAAACTGCACCAGGTAGCGGAGAATATATTTCCACGGCCCGTGCTCGGCCTTCGCCATCCGCCCGAGACCGAGAGTTAACCCCCACAGCGTCCCGAGGATCACGCAGATAATGGTACATTTAATCGTCATCAGGGCGCCGTCCACAAACAGCGGGCCGTACTCCTCGATGATCTCCCAACGGAATCCCGTCATAGTCCTTCCCTAAAAAATACGGCTATCGCCTGGGCGATAGCCGTGGTCACTGAAAAAGGTGGATTATTGCGCTGGCAGCGTCGGCACGTTGTCGTCGAACCAGGTTTTATAGATTTTGGCGTAAGTCCCGTCAGCAACGATCTTTTGCAGCCCGGCGTTGATTTTGCCCAGCAGTTCACTGTTGCCTTTCGCCACCGCAATACCGAAATACTGACGCTCAAATTTGGCATCCGGCACCAGCTTGAACTGCTTCTCCGGGTGCTGTTTGATGTAGTACTTCACCACCCCGACGTCGCCAACCGCGGCGCTGACGCCGTCCTCAAACAGCTCCTGGAGCATCAGCGGGGTATTGTCGAAGCGCTTGATCGCGGTGCTGTTTTTACCCAGCACCTCAGAAACCACGATATCGCCGGTGCTGGAGTTCACCACCCCGACCTTCTCGTTTTTCAGGGCCGCCAGCGAATCCACCTGCGAGTCCTGAGCGACGACGATAGACTGTTCGGCCGGGAAGTACGGCGCGGAGAAATCGACCATCTGTTTGCGTTTATCGGTGATAGTGATCCCGGAGATGATGATGTCGCGGTCGCCGGTGTTCAGCGTGGCGAAGATGCCTTCCCATGGGGTATTGACCAGCTTAACGTCAAAGCCTTCGGCTTTGGCGATGGCTTTGATGATGTCGATGTCGAAACCTTCCAGCTGTTTCTGGCTATTTTCAAATTCAAACGGCCGGTAGGTGCCGCCGGAGCCGACGGTATAGGTTTCCGCAGCCGCCTGTCCGGCAGCCGTCAGCGCGGCTATCATGCAACACGCTTTGAGCAAATTCTTGACCATGAGATTTCCTTTTTATGCATTTATTTTGCATAAAAATACACACACTCACTTTTATATGCAACCGGAAACCTTCCCGCTGGTGAATTATCTTCTCAATGGCCCCGTTTACCGCCGGATTTACCGATAGCCCGATGCAGATCGTTGATTCGTTTCAGGGATTTCACCGTTTTTTGTGGCGTGGTAGAGGCCACCGACAGGACAATCATCTCGAGACAGACCAGCACCGTACCGTGCAGCGGCATCCGGCTACTGTCCCCGCCGCGCGGGACGTCGATCACCACCTGCGCCTCCTGGCTGAAGCGCGAGTCCACCGCCTGGGTCAGCAGGATGGTCGGAATACCCAGCCGCTTCGCCTCGCGCAGGGTGGTCAACCCTTCGCGATGAGGGGATTTTTGCCCCATCATGATCAGCACATCGCCGCGCTGCAGGCCGATAAGCTGTTCGGCAAGGCTAAAGCCCGTGCGGTTCATCACGTACGCCGGCAGGCCAATACGGCTGAACAACCGGGCGGTGTATTCGGCGAGGATCCCCGAGGCGCCGATACCGAAGATCCCCACCTGGCGCGCGTCGCTGAGCAATGCCACCGCCTGAGCCACCGCCGCGCGGTTGTCGGCCCGCGACAGGACCTCGCACACCCGCTGATGGCCTTCAAGCACAAAATCAATACTGGAGTTGACGTCGCTGGAGAGCGCGGTAACCGTCGAGCGCATCTTTTCCGCCGAGGTGACCGAGGTGCCGAACCAGCGCTCCATGGTCTGCTTAAGCTCGCGCAGCCCGGCGAAGCCCAGCGCCTGGATGGCACGCACCACCGTGGCGTCGGAGGTCTGGGTCGCGGTGGCGATCTCCATCGCCGTATGCTCCAGCACCACCTCGCGGTTGTCGTTGATATAGCTGACCACCGCCCGCAGCCGGGGGGAGAGCTGGTGCGCCCGGGCGCGATAGCGTTCGCCGAACAGATCGACTTTGCCCTTCTCTTTTTTTAACGCGCTTTTCATTTGGCCTCCGCCGGGATCGGCCTGCCGGCAATATGCGACTGCACCTGGGCCACCATCAGGGACAGCGCGGCGTAGGAGTTAGAGATCACCTCTTCCCGCGGCAGTAAAATATAGTGCCCGGTGCGGCAAGCGCGCATAAAGTCACACCAGCCGGGCATCACGCCTTCCATCGCCTGCAGCTCATCCTGCGGCTTACCGCCGGTATCCGACCGCCAGGTGGCGAAGACAAAATCAGCGTCCAGCTCCGGCAGCTGTTCCGCGCTGACGTCAATGCGCTGACCATCGGGGATCCGCTCAATCAGCGGCGGAAAGCGGAACCCGGCGTCGCGCAGCACCCGGCCCAGCGCATGATACGAATGATGCACCGTGACCTTGCCGTTGTTCGCCTGGATCACTGAGACGCTGTACTGCGGTGGGTTGACCATCGCTTTCAGTTGTTTAATTTGTTCCTGATAGCGGCGCTCGAGGATCGGCAGCCGCGGCTGGGTGCCGGTCAGCTGCGCCAGCTTGCGGTAAATCTCCGGGGCGCTGCCCTGCAGATGGTCGATGCTCACCGTCGGGGCAATCTTCTCCAGTTGCTCCACTGACACGTGGCGGCTGGGCTCAGTGATGATCAGATCCGGCCTGGCGGCGGCTACCGCTTCCAGATCGATATCGGCGGTGCCAATAAAGCGGATATCGCTGTTGTCGAAATCGACGCCGGTGAGCTGGGCGCTGGATCGCAGGTAGTGGCTGCCGTCCGGGCGCGTCCGGCCGTGGCTGGCGATCGGCGGCGCCCCGAGCTCAATCAGCGGAATGGTAATGTCGAGATCGTGCATCGAAACGATACGCTGCGGATGCAGCGGCACGGTGACGGTGCGGCCTAAATCATCGGTGAAAGTTTGAGTTTGTGGGGCGGCGGCGCTGACGGCCCCCGTCAGCAACAGCAGCAATGAGACGAACCAACGCATACTACCTTCCTGGTTAAAGGGCATCACGGCGACGCCAGAGCAAGACAACGAAGAACGGGCAGCCCACCAGGGCAATGACAATCCCCGCCGGGATCTGCAGCGGGGCAAACGCCAGCCGGCCAAGGGTATCGGTCGCCAGCACCAGCAAGGCGCCAATCAGCGCGCTGCCGCACAGCAGCGATACCTGGCCGCCGCGCAGCACGAAACGCGCCATATGCGGCGCCATCAGGCCCACAAAACCCAGGCTGCCGACGCAGGAGACGCTGGCCGAGGTCAGCAGCACCGGGGCGAAAAAGCGCAGCACCGTCAGCCGCTGCAGACGTACGCCGAGGCCGATGGCGGTCCGGTCGCCCAGCAGCGCCACGTCCGCCGCCCGGGCGGTACAGAACAGGATGATGGCCCCGGGCAGCGCCCAGCAAAAAGCCACCGCCAGCAGCGGCCAGGTGGCGGCCTGCAGGCTGCCCGCCAGCCAGATCATCGCCGTCTGCACGTCGCGTACGTCGGCGGTGGTCATAAAGATGCCGACCGCGGCCGCCAGGCTCCAGGAGACGCCGATGCCAATTAAAATAAAGCGCGGCCGCGAACAGTCGCGCGCCAGCGTCAGGACCAGCAGGGCCACCGCTATGCCGCCGACCATCCCCGCCAGCGGTCGCCAGACCAGGCCTACCGCCGGGAAAAACAGCACCAGCGCCAGGACCACGATGCTGGCCCCCTCTTTGACGCCGATCAGCCCCGGGTCGGCCAGCCCGTTACGGGTGATGCTCTGCATCGCCGCGCCGGCCAGCCCCAGCATGGCCCCGCACAGCAGCGCCATCAGGATCCGCGGCAGGCGGATATCAAACAGAATAAAGCGCGGCTGCTCGCCCATCTCCTGCGGCGCCAGCAGGGCTCGCGCCAGCGTCGACGCGGGCAGCGGATAGCTGCCGCGGCTAAGGCTGTACAGCCCCAGCGCCAGCAGCGTCAGCACTATGCTGGCGGCAATTTTTAACGCCGCAGGACGCAGCAGCAGATGACGGGAGGCGAAAGCCAGCGGCCGAAAACCGGCCCGGTGAACGGCGCGCGTCATTTAAAAAACCTCGCGGCGATAAAGATAAACAACGGCGCGCCCACCAGGGCGGTCATCGCTCCGGTGGCCAGCTCCTGCGGCGCGACCAGCGTCCGGGCGGCGATATCCGCCAGCACCAGCGCCAGCGCTCCCACCGGCGCGGCCAGGGGCAGCGCCAGGCGGATGTCTTCCGTCACCAGACGGCGCACCACGTGCGGCACCACCAGCCCGACGAAGCCGATCGGCCCGGCCACCGCCACCGCCGCGCCGCAGAGCAGCGCAATCGCCAGCAGGCCCAGCAGCCGGGTCTGGACGAGATTAACGCCAAGGCCCAGCGCCACCTTATCCCCCAGCGCCAGCACGTTGAGGCGTGGGGCAATGAGCAGCGCGACGCCAAGGCCGATCAGCGCCGGGACCAGCGCCGTCTGCAGCGTGCTCCAGTTCAGTCCGGCCAGGTCGCCGGCCAGCCAGGTGCGCATCGCCAGCAGCGTCTGTTCATCGAGAATTAATATCGCCGCCGTCACCGCCGACGCAAACCCTGACAGCGCCACTCCGCACAACGTGATGCGCAGCGGCGTCGCCCCGCCGCGCCCGGCAGAGGCCAGCGCCATCACGCCACCGAACAGCAGCCCCGCGCCGCAGGCGGCGGTCAACGGGCGCCCGGCGGGGAAAGCGCCGAAGGACAGGCCCAGCGCCGAGGTCGCCACCACCGCCAGCGAGGCGCCGGCGTTAAGCCCGAGAATATGCGGCTCGCCAAGCGGGTTACGGATCACCGTCTGCAGCAGCAGCCCGGCGACGCCGAGCGCCGCGCCGGTCAGCAGCGCCGCCGCCAGCCGCACCAGACGCAGATCGATGATAATCCGCTGCTCAAAGTTGCGCGGATCGTACTCCAGCAGCGCCTGCAGCACCGTTTGCGGGGCGATCCAGCGGGCGCCTAAGCCAAGATGCACCAGCGAGGCGGCGATAAGCAGCAGCGTTAGCAGAAGCAGCGCCAGCCGGGGGCGGGGGCGACGCCGCGCGGAAAGCAGGATGGCCACGCTCATTGTGCCGCTGCCTGGCGGGCGCGAAACGGCATAAAGAAGGGTTTGCCGGTTTGCGGGTTAATCGACATCTGCACGTCAACGTCAAACACGCGTTTAATCAGCTCAGGGCTACAGACATCGTTGTCGCTAATCGTGCCGGCGATGCGCCCCTGTTTAAGGAATACCAGCAGATCGGCGTAGTTCACCGCAAAGTTAAGGTCATGGAGTACTGTCACCACCGTGCGGCCATGTTCGCGGGTGAGGGTCTGGAGCAGCTCAAGGATATCGACCTGATAGCGCAGATCGAGCCAGGTGGTTGGCTCATCGAGCAGAATGGTGGCCGTTTGCTGGGCCAGCGCCATGGCGATCCAGCAGCGCTGACGCTGGCCGCCGGAGAGGCTGTCCACCGGCAGATGGGCGAATTCGGCGGTACCGGTTAAGCGCAGCGCCTCCTCTACCGCCAGCTCATCGGCCTCGGACCACTGGCGCATCAGCCCCTGCCACGGGTAGCGCCCGCGCGAGACCAGCTCGAAAACGGTCAATCCTTCCGGGGTCAACGGCGATTGCGGGAGGATGCCCAGCTGGCGCGAGACGGCTTTCGTCGGCATCTGGTGAATGGCTTGCCCGTCCAGACGCACGCAGCCGCCGAGCGGTTTCAGCATTCTGGCGATGGTCGAGAGCAGCGTGGATTTGCCGGATCCGTTCGCCCCGGCCAGCACCGTCATTTTGCCGGTGGGAATGGTCAGGTTGATATCGTCAACGATCAGGGTCTGGCCGTAGCCGGCCGACAGGGCATCCAGTACGATCCCCTGCTCTGCAGGTTTCACCCGCTGTGGCATAACTCGCTCCTGCGCCGCAGCGTTCCAGGCGATAGCTGGACATTCTGCAGTCAAATCAAAATAAATCTCATTCTCTTTTGATCATGACGGGGATGAATGTAGTAGTCAATACTCGCCATCGTCTTCAGACGGGGACGCTGACTACAGCGAGACTGTGCCAACGCAATATAATTAAAATAAAATAATATCAGATAGATAACTACAGAACATTCCCTACTGGAGGTGTTTAAAACGTCCTGTTCCTCGCCGCTGAATTTTTATCTTGCATAACGTTTACTACTACATCCCTTCATGATTGAATGATTCTCAATTACACATCTGAAGGCGCATTCAGACGCTAAACAGAGTGCTTTTATTATTCAGGGCAATGATTTTATTGGCTTAATCTGACCGCAAAGGCAGATTCGTTCACGAGAAACAGATAATGACTCAACCCCATGTCGCCTGCAGGACGTTGCCAGGGCGCGCGCTTTTTTCGCTTCTTTTTTTAGCCTCACCGGGATTAATGGCCGCCGACAATCGCGCGGCGAAAAGTACTAACGACGCGGAAGAGACTATCACCGTAGTGGCCGACGGCGCGCAGCAAAGCGCCACCAGCGGCTATCAGCCGCTCAACTCCGCCACTGCGACGCTAACCTCGATGCCGCTGCTGGATATTCCCCAGGTGGTCAATACCGTCAGCGATCGGGTTCTCGAAGATCAGCACGCCACCTCACTCGATGAGGCGCTGTATAACGTCGCTAACGTGGTGCAGACCAACACCCTCGGCGGTACCCAGGACGCCTTTACCCGCCGCGGCTTCGGCGCCAACCGCGACGGCTCGATCATGACCAACGGCCTGCGCACCGTGCTGCCGCGCAGCTTTAACGCCGCCACCGAACGGGTGGAAGTCCTGAAGGGGCCCGCCTCGACGCTGTACGGTATCCTCGACCCCGGCGGGCTGATCAACGTCATCACTAAACGGCCGGAGCGGCAGTTCTCCGGTTCGGTTTCCGGGACCTCCACCAGCTTTGGCGGCGGCACCGGCAGCGTCGACATCACCGGCCCCATCGAAGGCACAAATCTGGCGTACCGACTGATCGGCGAATATCAGAATGAGGATTACTGGCGCAATTTCGGTAAAAACAAAAGCAGCTTTATCGCCCCTTCCCTGACCTGGTTTGGCGAGCGGGCAACGGTGACCGCGTCCTATTCGCACCGCGACTACAGCGCCCCCTTTGATCGCGGCACTATCTTCGATCTGAATACCGGCCATGCGGTTAACGTCGATCGCAAAACCCGCTTCGATGAAGCGTTTAATATTACCGATGGCTATTCCGATCTCGCTCAGCTCAACGCCGAGTATCGCCTTAACGACGCCTGGACCGCGCGCTTCGACTACAGCTACAGCCAGGATCATTACAACGATAACCAGGCGCGGGTAATGGCCTATGATTCGGCGACCGGCAACCTCACCCGCCGGGTCGATGGTACCCACGGTTCAACGCAGAAGATGCACTCCACCCGCGCCGACCTGCAGGGCAACGTGGTAGTGGGCGGCTTTTATAACGAGCTGCTGACCGGCGTCGCCTATGAGAATTACGATCTGCTGCGCACCGATATGCTGCGCTGTAAGAACGTTAAAGGCTTTAACATCTATCATCCGGTCTACGGCACTCTCGACACCTGTAATACCGTCTCCGCCTCCGACAGCGACCAGCGGATCCAGCAGGAGAGCTATGCCGCATACGTGCAGGACGCGCTGTACCTGACCGACAACTGGATCGCCGTCGCCGGCGTGCGCTACCAGTACTACACCCAGTACGCCGGTAAAGGTCGACCGTTTAACGTCAATACCGACAGCCGCGATGAGAAATGGACGCCGAAAGCCGGCCTGGTCTACAAGGTCACGCCGAACGTCTCCCTGTTCGCCAACGTCGCCCAGTCGTTTATGCCGCAGTCGTCGATCGCCAGCTATATCGGCGAGCTGCCGCCGGAAGAGTCCACCTCTTACGAAGTGGGCGCCAAATTCGACCTGTTAAACGGCATTACCGCCAATATCGCGCTGTTTGATATTCACAAGCGTAACGTGCTGTACACCGAGAGCATTGGCGATGAGACGGTAGCCAAAACGGCGGGCAAAGTGCGTTCCCAGGGCGTGGAAGTGGATCTGGCGGGGTCCATCACCGATAACCTCAGCGTGATCGCCAGCTACGGCTACACCGACGCCAAAGTGCTGGAAGATCCGGATTACGCCGGGAAACCGCTGCCAAACGTACCGAAACATACCGGTTCGCTGTTCCTGACCTATGACATTCATAACGTCTATAACAGCAACACCCTGACCGTCGGCGGCGGCGGCCACGCGGTCAGCAAGCGCTCCGGCACCAACGGCGCGGATTATTATCTGCAGGGCTATGCGGTGGCGGATGTGTTTGCCGCCTATAAGATGAAGCTGCAGTATCCGGTGACACTGCAGGTGAATGTGAAGAACCTGTTTGATAAGACCTATTACACTTCCTCGATCGGCACCAATAACCTCGGCAACCAGATTGGCGACCCGCGCGAAGTGCAGTTCACGGTGAAGATGGATTTTTAAGCCGGACCATGGCGTCGCGCCGGATATTCATTGCCGGGCGGCGCTGCGCTTGCGCCGGCCTACGTTTCCGTGACATTTGTCGCAGTTCGTAGGCCCGGTAAGGCGCAGCCGCCACCGGGCAAAAACAGGCGCCTGGCGCCGGATGCCCATTGCCGGGCGGCGCTGCGCTTGCGCCGGCCTACCTTTCCGTGACATTTGTCGCAGCGCCACCGGGGAATGCGTTCAGCTTACCAGTCCGCCTCCTGGCCGAGGATGCGCAATATATCCTGACGATGCTGCAGCAGCTGCGGGTTATCGCGATGACGGGGAAAAGCCAGCGGCAGCGCAAACTCGGCGATAATCCGCCCTGGACGCGGCGACATCACCAGCACCCGCTCGCACAGCAGCAGCGCCTCTTCGATATCGTGGGTCACCAGCAGGCTGGTATATCCCTGCTGCTGCCAGAGGGCGATCAGCTCCCGCTGCATACTGATGCGGGTCAGCGAATCGAGTTTGCCCAACGGCTCGTCGAGCAGCAGCAGACGCGGTTCGTTCAACAAGGCGCGCGCCAGCGCCGCACGCTGTGCCATCCCTCCGGACAGCTGCCGCGGCCACGCCTCGCTGAAGGCCTGCAGCCCGATGCGGTCAATCAGCGCGTCTGCCTTCGCCTCCAGCCCCTTTTTGCCCTGCGCCTGCGGGCCCAGCAGCACGTTCTGCCGCACCGTCAGCCACGGATAGAGCGTCGGATCCTGAAACACCAGAATTCGCTCCGGCCCCGGGGCGCCGGGCGCCGCGCCGTCGATCTGCATCTGTCCGCTCTGCGGCGCTTCCAGCCCCGCCAGCAGCCGCAGCAGGGTTGATTTACCGCAGCCGGAAGGGCCCAGCAGCGCCACGCTTTCCCCCGGGCGCAGCTGCAGGCTGATATTCTCCAGCACCGGTACCGTCTGTTTGCCAAGCGTAAACGCATGATGAAGATGGCTGATGGATACCGCCGCGCCGCGCGCTATCGTCTCGGTTACCATTGCATCCCTCCTCGCTGCCAGCTCAGCAGACGGTCACGCAGCATAAATAATCCGCTTATCAGGCCGGAACATAACAAGGCCATCACCAGCAGCGCGGCATACATATTCGGATAGGCCGCCCAGCCCTGGGCCCACTGGAGGTAAAAGCCGATCCCCGACTTCACCCCGACCATTTCGGCGACAATCAGCACCGAAAACGACGCGCCGAGCCCCATAAACA
>OLFU01001462.1_pt1 | contig 22806 bp, 15 predicted proteins | sample 1605161 | NCBI WGS metagenome assembly OLFU01 (sample SAMEA3888914, study PRJEB22519) | human gut metagenome | biome: human gut; feature: human-associated habitat; material: faeces | place: Denmark | collected 2011
GTGAGAGACAGTTCGCAAGAGATAACAAATCCCTTGGACAGTTCCGTCTGGATGGAATCCCGCCAGCACGTCGTGGTGTTCCGCAGATTGAGGTTACATTCGATATCGATGCAAACGGTATCGTAAATGTATCTGCTAAGGATCTTGGAACAGGTAAAGAACAGCACATCACAATCACAGCTGGTTCTAACATGTCTGATTCCGATATCGACAAGGCAGTAAAAGAAGCTGCTGAGTTTGAAGCACAGGATAAGAAACGTAAAGAAGCAATCGATACAAGAAACAATGCTGATTCCATGGTATTCCAGGTTGAGAATGCACTGAAAGAAGCCGGAGACAAGATCGATGCTAATGATAAAGCTGCTGTAGAAGCAGACCTGAACGCACTGAAAGATTTACTGTCTCAGACTGCAAATGCAGAAGAGATGACAGATTCTCAGGTAGCAGATATCAAAGCTGCTCAGGAGAAGATGATGGAAAGTGCTCAGAAGCTTTTCGCTAAAATGTATGAGCAGACACAGCAGGCAGGCGGCCAGGCAGGACCGGACATGAATATGGGCGGCGGTGCAGCAGGCAGCACAGATGCAGGAAACAACGATGATGTTGTAGATGCTGATTACAAAGAAGTATAATGTGACATTTCTGTAAAAGCAGAGATTTGCAACGGAAATATCAATAATAACTGTTCAGTGGGAGAGTCTCTCTCACTGAATAGTTGTGTTATAAATAAAACGGGTATAGGATTAAAATCATGGCTGATAAGAGAGATTATTATGAAGTCTTAGGCGTGGACAAAAGCGCCGATGACGCAACACTTAAAAAAGCATATCGTAAGCTGGCCAAGAAGTATCACCCGGATGTAAATCCAGGAGATAAAGAGGCTGAGGCGAAATTTAAAGAGGCAACAGAGGCTTACACCATCTTAAGCGATCCGGAGAAGAGAAAACAGTATGACCAGTTTGGCCATGCGGCTTTTGAAAACGGTGGCGGAGGTGCCGGCGGCGGCTTCGGAGGTTTTGATTTTAACGGTGCTGATATGGGTGATATCTTCGGCGATATTTTCGGCGATTTATTTGGCGGCGGCAGCAGAAGCAGACGTGCCAATAATGGTCCGATGAAGGGAGCTAATCTCCGCGCACGCGTAAATATTACTTTTGAAGAAGCTGTCTTTGGCTGTGAGAAGGAACTGGAGATCGTACTGAAAGACGAGTGCACCACCTGTCATGGAACAGGTGCGAAGCCGGGTACTTCACCGGTAACCTGTCCGAAATGTCATGGAGAAGGTCAGGTTGTTTATACACAGCAGTCCATGTTTGGAATGGTGCGTAATGTACAGACTTGTCCGGATTGTCATGGATCAGGTAAGATCATCAAGGATAAATGTACTTCCTGCCGCGGAACCGGATATACATCTTCAAGAAAGAAGATTCAGGTATCTGTACCTGCAGGTATTGACAATGGTCAGAGCATCCGCATCCGTGAGAAGGGTGAACCGGGTACAAACGGAGGCCCGAGAGGCGATCTGCTTGTAGAAGTAAATGTTGCACGTCATCCGATCTTCCAGAGACAGGATATGAATATCTTCTCTACTGCGCCTCTTACATACGCGCAGGCAGCACTGGGCGGTACTGTACGTATCAACACAGTGGATGGAGAGGTTGAATATGAAGTGAAACCCGGAACTCAGACAGACACAAGGATCCGTCTGAAGGGAAAAGGTGTACCGTCTCTGAGAAATAAGAATGTACGTGGCGATCATTATGTGACTTTCGTTGTGCAGGTTCCTACAAACCTCAACGAAGAAGCAAAAGAAGCACTGCGCAAATTCGATGAGGCGTGTGGTAACCGTCCGAAATCAAAAGATTCTGATGATTTTGAAAAACCGGAAAAGAAGAAAAAGAGTTTCATGGATAAATTAAAAGAGACTTTTGAGGATTAATTATAAAAGAAAATTAAAGAAAAGAGGTTTACCCTCTTTTCTTTTTTTGTATAGTCGTGTATATTGAAGAGTAACGGTAAAAATCAGATGAACAGACAGGAATAAAAGTTTCCTGAGAAATGGAGAGATATTTGACAAAAACAGAGAAGATCGCAGCTTTTCGGGAGAAGTATCTCCCTGTATGGGTAATTTTGCCGCTGATAAGCATTTTTGTATTAAACTGTCTTATTTACTGGGGAAGCGGAGTACTGACAGCAGACAGATATCATTTTGATTTTACCATGTCACTGGACAGGGCAGTGCCGTTAATACCACAGTTTATCTGGATTTATATTCTGGCATTTCCTTTTTGGGCTGTGAATTATATTCTGGCTGCACAGAGAGGAAAAGATGGATTTTATCGGTTTGTGGCAACTGATCTGACTGTTCATATTACATGTTTTATTATTTTTCTGGTTTTGCCAACTACCAATGTCAGACCTGAGATTGCAGGAACTACATGGTCCCAGCAGATGCTTAAGTTTGTTTATCTCATGGATGGTGGAAACAGTCCGTCTAACTTATTTCCGTCAATCCATTGTTATGTAAGCTGGCTGAGCTGGCGCGGAGTCAGTAAATCAGAGAATATTCCAAAATGGTATCAGCATTTTTCACTGACTTTTGCAATACTGATCATTATTTCTACCCAGGTGCTTAAACAGCATTATCTGGTGGATGCCATTGCCGGAGTTGCACTGGTAGAACTGGCGTGGAGATTTTACAGCAAAGGAAACCGCCACGAGATATTCAGACATTTTTTTGAAAAAATAAGTGAAGCATGCAGTCGGTGGGTAAATAAGAATTGACTGGATGTGGTGAGATGCTGCATTATGGGAATAGCTGCAGAGTAACAGAGAATGGGCCAGACATATTTTTGGATGATAATAGTTAATTATATAACATAAAGAAATGGAGACAATTACATGAAGTGGAACCGTTTTACAGTAAAAACGAAAACAGAAGCAGAAGATATCGTTATCAGCACACTTGCAGAAGTCGGCATTGAAGGCGTGGAAATTCAGGACAAACAGCCTCTGACTGAGGAAGACAAGGCTCAGATGTTTGTAGATATTATGCCGGAAGGACCTGCAGATGACGGCGTTGCCTATCTGAATTTTTATCTGGAAGAAGATGCAGACAAAGAAGCAATCCTGAAAGATGTTCGTGAAGCATTAGATGACCTGAAGAATTTTATGGACATCGGGGAAGCTACCATTGAAGAATCTCAGACAGAGGACAAGGACTGGATTAATAACTGGAAACAGTATTTCCACCAGTTCTATGTAGATGATATCCTTATCGTACCGTCATGGGAAGAAGTAAAAGCAGAGGATAAAGACAAGATGATCCTCCACATTGATCCGGGTACAGCCTTCGGTACAGGTATGCATGAGACTACTCAGCTTGTGATTCGCCAGTTAAAGAAATATGTAACACCGGATACAGAGATGCTTGACGTAGGAACCGGAAGCGGTATCCTTGGTATCGTTGCCCTGAAACTTGGTGCGAAACATGTACTGGGAACAGACCTTGATCCATGTGCAGTTCCTGCAGTTGCAGAGAATAAAGAAGCAAACCAGATCGTGGATGAAACTTTTGATATGGTGATCGGAAACATCATTGACGATAAAGCGATTCAGGATCAGGCAGGATATGAAAAATATGATATCGTAACAGCAAATATCCTTGCAGATGTTCTGATCCCTCTGACACCGGTAATTGTAAACCAGATGAAAAAAGGCGCTTACTACATTACTTCCGGTATTCTTGATGTGAAAGAAGAAGTTGTAGTGGAGGCAGTAAAAGCAGCAGGCCTGACGGTCGTAGAAGTGACACATCAGGGCGAGTGGGTTTCCGTAACAGCAAGAAAGGACTGATCCTATGCAGCGTTTTTTTGTGGAGCCTTATCAGATTGAGGAAGAGGCACACCGTATCCACATCAATGGGACGGATGTAAATCATATTAAAAACGTTCTCCGCATGAAATGTGGGGAGGATGTGTGGATCAGTGACGGGGGAGATAAAGAATACCACTGCCAGATTGAAGAACTGGGAGAGGATGAGGTTCTGCTGCATATCCTCTATGCACAGGAGCCGGAATATGAGCTGCCAAATAAAATTTATCTTTTCCAGGGACTGCCGAAAGCAGACAAGATGGAACTGATCATCCAGAAAGCAGTAGAGTTGGGAGCTTTTTCTATAATCCCGGTAGAGACAAAGCGATGTGTGGTGAAACTGGATGTTAAGAAGGCAGCAAAGAAGGTGGTTCGCTGGCAGCAGATCGCAGAGAGTGCAGCAAAGCAGTCCAAGCGAATGCTGATCCCGGAAATCCATGAAGTAATGACCTACAAACAGGCACTGGAATTTGCGAAACAGTTAGATGTAAAACTGATCCCGTACGAACTTGCCAAAGGAATGAAAGAAACCAGAGAAATCCTCAGCGAGATTAAGCCTGGACAGTCTGTCGGTATCTTTATCGGACCGGAGGGTGGATTCGAGGAAGAAGAGGTAGCAAAGGCACTGGAAGCAGGTGCCCATGCGATTACACTTGGAAGACGAATCCTCAGAACTGAGACAGCAGGACTTGCGATTCTTTCAGTTCTGATGTTCCAGTTGGAAAATGAATAATAGAAACAAGAGAGAACAAAAATGGAAGCATATTTTGATAATTCAGCCACGACCCGCTGCTTTGAAGAAGTAAAGGACATCGTGGTAAAAACAATGATGGAAGATTTCGGAAACCCATCTGCCATGCATCAGAAAGGTGTAGACGCAGAAGGGTATGTCAAAGAATCTGCCAGAACTTTGGCACAGATACTGAAAGTAACAGAAAAAGAAATCCTGTTCACTTCCGGCGGAACAGAGTCAAACAACCTGGCTCTGATCGGTGGTGCGCTTGCCAACAAACGAAGCGGTAATCACATTATCACAACTGCAGTAGAGCATGCTGCAGTCAGCCAGCCGGTAGCTTTTCTGCAGGAACAGGGATTTGAAGTGACCATTCTTCCTGTAGACGGGCATGGAGTAGTAAAACTTGACGCATTGGAGAAAGCATTAAGGCCGGATACCATTCTCGTATCTACAATGATGGTAAATAATGAGACCGGTGCGGTTATGCCTGTAGAGAAAATCGGTGCAATGATCCAGGAGAAGTGTCCGAAGGCGCTGTATCATGTAGATGCGATCCAGGCATTCGGCAAATATCGTATTTATCCGAAGAAATGGAATATCCATCTTCTGTCTGTCAGCTCACATAAGATCCATGGACCAAAAGGAGTTGGATTCCTGTACATCAACAGCAAGGCAAAAGTACAGCCTCTCATTCTCGGCGGCGGCCAGCAGAACGGCATGCGTTCCGGAACAGACAACGTACCGGGAATCGCAGGACTTGGCGTTGCAGCAAAGATGATGTACCAGAACTTTGACGAGAAAGTAGAGCATCTTTACCAGCTCAAAGAGCGCATGGCAGAAGGACTTTCTAAGATTGACGATGTAGTAATCAACGGAATGCCTGTCAGAGAAGGCGCACCGCATATCTTAAGCGTCAGCTTTCTGGGAATCAGAAGCGAGGTATTGCTTCATACCTTAGAGGACAGAAACATTTACGTATCAGCAGGAAGCGCATGCTCCAGCCATAAGAGAAAACCAAGCGCAACACTTTCCGCAATGGGAATGAGCAATGCACAGATCGAGAACACTGTACGTATCAGCTTCTCAGAGGAGAATACATTCGAAGAAGTTGACTACTGCCTGGAAGTTCTGAATGAAGTACTGCCGATGCTGAAACGCTATGCACGCAGATAACAAATAATAGTTATAAGTGATATTTGGAATGGAACCTGAGATAAGCTCAGGAATATTTGAAAAGGTTGTTAATAGCATTTATATGAATTCTATTTGAAAATTACAGATATTAAATCCAGAAAAATATTAATTCTAATATTATATAAAACAATTTATTATAAGCAAAATAAGAGAAGGAGAAACAAATGATATTCCACGCATTTTTAATAAAATACGCAGAAATCGCCATCAAGGGCAAGAACAGATACATCTTCGAAGATGCCCTTGTAAAGCAGATGAACATCGCCCTTTCCAAAGTAGAAGGTGAGTTTGAAGTAAAGAAAGAACAGGGAAGAATCTATGTATTCTGCCCGGAGCAGTATGACTATGATGAAACTGTAGAAGCCCTGCAGCATGTATTCGGTATTGTTGGAATCTGCCCTGTAGTGATCTACGAAGATCAGGGATTCGAGCAGATGGCAAAGGACGTAGTTTCCTACATGAAGAACTGCCATCCGAACTACGACGGAAGTTTCAAAGTATATACAAGAAGAGCAAAGAAATCTTATCCGATCACATCCATGGAAGTCAGCGCAGAACTGGGCGGCCGCATTCTGGATGAATTCCCGGATGCAAGTGTAGATGTACATGAACCGGATCTGACTCTCTCTGTGGAAATCAGAGACAAGATTTATGTATATTCCCAGACTATCAAGGGTGCAGGCAATGCAGGTTATCACCTGAATGTGAGTGACGGCGGCGTGCTGACCCTGGCCGGAGCGGCAGGGGAGGGCGGCAATCCCGCCCAGGCTTCCTATCAGGGGATTACCGTGAATGGCGGCACGCTCAATATCGGCAGCGCGGACGATCCCAAAACCCAGCTGACGCTTGGCTCGGACGGCTTGAGCGTGACGGGGGACAGCACGGTCGCCATTACCACTTCCTCCACAACGGTGGACGGCCTGGGCAATCCCTTTGTCACCTCCAGCGGAAATATTACGCTGGGAGACGGGACGGGAGAAGTCACGCTGGTCATGAACAATCTGGATACCCTGGTTTCCGGGAGTTCGGAAACGCTGAATATGGAATTGTTCAAGACAACGGACGGCGCGCTTGTGTCCCTGGGTGACAATGTCACCCTCCAGGATATGATTCTTGGTTCCATGTATGAAAACCTGGAGCTGACCACCAATGACAGCATGACGGCCATCATCCTCACCGGTACGGCGCGCACGGAAAACATTTTCCGTGACTCTTCCCTGACGCGGAATGCCGCCACTGGAGCGGACATCCTTTGGAATTCCCGCTATCACATGGAAGAAGGCACTGCCTTGCGCGATTTCTATACCTCTGTTCTTCTTTCCCAGAATTCAGGCGACTATTCCGGCGCCGCCCGCAAACTGGCCGCCGCCGCCGGCAGCACGGTTACCAGCCTGGGCATCGCCCAGCGCGACTCCCTGCGCGACCAGATGGGCTGGATACGCAACCGCGTGGCGCAGATGGGCGTTAACCCTGCATATGTCCATGAAGACATGCCCTACTTCCATATGTGGATGCAGGGAACCGGGTCTTATGCCAAGCTGGACACCAGGGGGGATGAAAGCGGCTACGAACTCACCACCTGGGGAGGCACGGTAGGCATGGATGTGGATATCAACGACCGCTTCACTGCGGGAGCTGCGTTTACGGCCAATTACGCAAGTCTGACGGCCAGCGCGGCGGATACGGCGGACGGAGACCTGGACAGTTACTATGTCAATCTGTTCGCCCGCTACCAGTACCGTAAATGGTCCCATCTGCTGATTCTGACGGGCGGCTGGAATGATGCCTCGCTGACGCGCACGGTGGATTACGGTACGGGGTCTTACCAGGCCCGCGGCAATACGACGGGATCCGGTTTCGGCGCCATGTACGAGTTGGCGTATGACATCGCTCTCAATGAAGACAGGAGCGTGATTCTCCAGCCTTTGTTCAACGCTTCCATCGTGACGACCCGCATGGACGGCTATCGGGAAAGCGGTTCTGCAGGAAATGCCGGACTGAAGGTGGAAGACCAGGAACTGACTACGGCTGCTGTCGCTGTGGGCGCCCGGCTCTCCGGACTCATGGGGTCCAACGTCTTCGGGCGTGAAGCGCTGGGAGAAGTACGGGTGAACGTTTCCCAGGATATGGGAGACCGCCGCGGGCAGGCCAATGTGGGCTTCTTGGCGGATCCCTCCTATACGCGTCCGGTGTATGGCGCCAAGGTCGGAAGCACGGCCTTCCAGATTGGCGCGGGGCTGAGCGTTCCCGTGGGCACTCAGGGCGTCATTTTTGTGGACGGCAACGCGGATATCCGCAGCGGTTCCAGCTCCATCAACGGGAGTATCGGCTACCGCTACAACTTCTAAAGGAAAAAACGTCAGCCAATTGGAAATCCGCTGCGGAATCATCCGCAGCGGCTTTTTTCATGAATGGACGGGATTTCTTTAAGGATAACTTCAAGCTTGGGTTGACTTCCCTGATGGCTGTTTACTTCCATTCCCATTCAATGGGCGTTTCCAGATCGGGCCGCAGCGCCTGGCGCACAGGGCAGGACAAGGCGGTTTTTTCCAGCATGGCGCGGAGAGGGTGGCTGCCTTCCAGGGGCATGATTGCCTTCAGTTCAATTTTTTCAATTCCCTTGGATGATTCCGCCGCACGCGCCAGAACGCGCATGCCTTTCAAATCCACTCCTTTTCTGGCCGCGACCACGGAAACCAGGCTCATCATGCAGGAGGCGAGCGTGGAACCGAGCAAAACTCCGGGGGAGGGGAATTCTGCGCGGCCTTCAAAAGAAGCGGGCAGGTCCGTGGCAAACGTAACGTTGGAAGGGATAAAGGTGGTTTCGCAGCGGAATTGTCCGACGTTTTCCGTTTCGGAGGTGTAATAATGATCAGTCATGAAGATGTGACAGCGAAAACCCTGTTCGGGTTCATCCGGCTCAGGTTATTGTCACGTTGAAGAGCCGTGAAGTTCCGCTTTGCAAGGAACCTGGCCGTTCCTTCATGACATGGTTGATTTTTCCCTCTCGCTTCCGGTTCCCGGCATCATTTCTTTTTAAGCGCTGCTCCGCCGTGTCTTCTTGCGGCGGAAAAAAGCTTACGCCGTCCCCTTCGGCTTCCTTGCGGCCAGAATGCGCCGGATGGGTTCCGCATAAAGCTCCGGCTCCAGCAGGAAGGAATCGTGTCCCTTGGTGGAAGCGATGGTATGGAACTCCGTGGGAATATGGGCGGCTTCAAGCTGCGCCGCGAAATCCTGCTGTTCCGCCGGGCGGAAACAGCAGTCTGTATCAATGGAAAAGATAAGCGCGGGAATCCCTGCGCGGCGGAAGCCTTCCAGGGCGGTTTGAAATGTTCCGTCCGGGGTGTGGTCGCGGATGTCGAACTCCGCCCACATATCCGCAATGCGGATATAGGAGTTGGCGTCAAAACGTTCCGCGAACTTGGTCCCCTGGTGAAGCATGTAGCTTTGCGTGCTGCGGGTGGGGGTCATCCACGTGAGCAGGCCGTAGTTGCCTCCCACGTCTTTTCTGGCGCGCTGTTCCAGCCCCGCCTGGTAGACAAATGATTTGTGGCCGATGATACGGGCGAATGCCAGCCCTTTTTTGGGCGCCGGCCCCCGGTAATAATCCCCGCCCTGGAAATCCGGGTCAAGCTCAATGGCCAGGATTTGTTCAAACAGGGACAGGCGGTGTTCAATGGAAGCCCGGTAACCGGAGCCGATGGAGATGAAGCTCCGGACGCGTTCCGGGAACTGGCACGCGAAGCTGAGGGCGATCAGGCCGCCCACGGAGGGGCCCACAAGATGAACGCGTTCTATGCCCAGGCTGTCCAGCAGAAGGGCCTGGAGGCGTGCCTGGTCTGCGATCTCCACGTGAGGGAAACGGGAAGCGTAGGGCCGGCCGTCCGCAGGGCAGGGGGTAGCGGGGCCTGTGGTGCCGTAGCACCCTCCCAGGTAATTGGCGCAGATGATACAGAAGCGGTCCGTGTCCAGCGGCTTGCCGGGGCCGATGATGCTGTTCCACCAGCCTTCGTGGTTTTCCGGTTTCCAGAGGGAGCCGGTGCCCGGGACTTCCGGATTGTAGCCGTAGGCGTGCTGGCTGCCGGAAAGGGCATGGAACAGCAGGATGGCGTTGTCTTTTTCCGGCGTCAGGGTTCCGTACTGTTCATAGGCGACGCATACCTTGTCAAGCGTAGCTCCATTTCTCAGGGAGAAGGAGTTGGGAAGATCCAGGAATTTGGTTTGGACGGCAGGAAGCTGCATGGATGTACGGAAAGGGGCTTGGTCAGCAAAAAAAGACCGGCACCCGGCGGGCGGCGGTCTTCTTGAAATCTGTGCTGGGCCAGGGATTACTTGACGCCCTTTTTAGAAAGGCGCGTGCCTGCCGTAGCGCCCTGGCGGGCCTTGAACTTGGGATTGCTCTTGCAGATCACATACAGCGTGCCCTTGCGCTTCACGATTTGGCAGTCTGCGTGGCGGCGCTTCATAGAGGCTAAGGAAGAAAGAACTTTCATGGTGTATAACTCCGGTTTGGTGTTCGGTTCGGGAGACGAAATATACCGTTTAGTTAAGAATTGTAAAGTCATTTCTTTGCCAAAAGTAAGATGCCGTCTCGGCAGAGATGCTTTTATGAGGAAGATGCAGTAAAGCATGGGATGGCTTTGGATTCCGCGCCGGCGGAAAAATTTAGGGAAGACGTCATTTATCCGAGAAAATAAAATGCGAGAAGGGAGCTCAGCCGGGGGAATAAAGGGTTTGTGGACCGGAGGGGATTCGTATAACATCTTTTCCGGTTTTCCTTATGACTGATTCTTCCTCTCCTGATTCCTCCCCAGCTTCCCGGAATACGTTTGCCCATCATTTGGGAATGAAAGGGTTTCTGCTCATGGAAGGGCTGTTGAAGCTCGTGGGCATGAAAACGCTGTACCGGCTGGGGCGCGCGGCAGGGGCCGTGGCGTGGTATCTGCTTCCCCAGCGCCGGAACATTGTGGAAAGGAATCTGCGCATCGTTTTGGATCCGGCCCTGCGCGGAAAGGAACTGCAGAAATTAAGCCGGGAAAATTTCAAAAGGACCATTGCCAATTTCCTGTGTTCCGCGAAGACGGCCACCCTGACGGATGAGCAGTTGAAGCATTGCGTGACGGTCGGAGGGCACGAACAGTTTGCCGCGCCTGTGCTGGAAGGGCGCGGGCAGGTTTGCGCCATAGCCCACTCCGGCAACTGGGAGGCGCTGGCGAGAATACGCGCATTTTACCCGGAGGTGGAGCGTTACGGGTCCATGTACCGCCAGTTTGACAATCCGCTGATGGAGGAATACGTGTACCAGCGGCGCACGGAACGTGGAACTCAGATGTTCTCCAAGGAGGGCGGCATCAAGGCTCCCATGAAAATGCTCAAGGAAGGGGGGGCCCTGGGCGTGCTGAGCGACCAGTTCGTATGGGAGGGGGTGTATGTCCCCTTTTTCGGCAAGGTGACCGGCACGACTCCGCTGCCCGCTCTGCTGCGAAAAAGGGCTGGCGCGGACATGGTGGCCATAGCGGTGCGTACGGATGCTCCCGGCCACTGGATAGCGGATATGGGGAATGTGGTGGATTTTTCCGGGTCGGACGGCTCTCTGGCGGGGGATACTATTGAAGTGAACAGGGGGCTGGAAACATTGATCCGGGAATCCGTGCTGGATGTGTTCTGGATGCACCACCGCTGGAAATCCGTTGACCGTTTTGCTCCGCAGGATAAAAAAACGGCTGCGCTTCTGGAAAATATGGAGCTGAAGCCGTACCGCATTCTTGTAGCCGTTCCCGGGGCGTTGGATGAAGCCCTGGCGACCGTTCCCCTGATTCGTGCCCTGAAAACCGTCCGGTGCGACATGCAGGTGAACGTTATCTGCCCGTCTGCCCAGATGGGAATATGGAAGACGGTGCCGGAAGTTACCCATGTGCTGCCGCACGACTCCCTGAAGCAGCTTCGGGAAGCTTTGGTGGCAGATGAATTTTACAATGACGGCCCGCTGGATATGGGCGTCATGCTGGATGGAGATATGGAAACCCTGAAAGCGCTGGAACCGTATGGCCCCATGATGTTCTCCGGGCTGGACACGCATCCCGGCGTCCGGAAATACAAATTCCGGGTAAAGGCCCCCGTCCTGCGCGCCGCCCCCCCGGCGCACCGGGTGCAGCTTTATCTGCAATTGGGGGGGCTGCATGGGCTGGACGTCGCCACCCCGTCTTTGTTCCCTGTGAAAAAAGCGGCCCCGGCGGAAGACGCCCCCATTTTAATCGCTCCGTTTTCCCGCCTGGGGAGCGCCAGTGAATGGAGCTGGGAGCAGTGGAGGGAGCTGGTTTCCCTTCTGCCGGGACGGACGGTGCTGGCGGCTTTGGAAGAAGACCGGGAGCGCGCCGCCGCGCTGGCGGAACATTTGAATGTGGAGCTGGCGGTGGGTGCGCCGGAGGCTCTCTTTCCCGTCATGGATGTCGCTGCGGCTGCAGTAGCTGTGGATGGCGACTTTCCGTCCCTCTGTTCTTTCCGGGGGCTTCCGGTGGTGACTCTGTTTTCCACCCGGCTTCCGGATGTTTACCGCCCTATGGGCACATTCAACCGTTCCCTTTACAGCCACCAGTGCTGTTCTCCCTGCTTCCGGAAGGAATGTGACCGGGATGTTCCCTGCAACCGCCACATTGCCGTGCGGGACGTACTGGAAGCCTTGCGGGAAATTTCCGGGAAAGAATAATCTGGGAAGGGACGGAATGCCGTTCCCCGGCGTTGGCGGAAAAATGGCGGGAATGCTGCCGTTGCCGTAAAGAATGATGGAATAACGAAAGGAATTGCGGAAATGCCGTATTCCGGAGCAATTCCAGAAATGCGTCTTCCTTTTTGCATGGATTCTGTAGTGGAGGGAAGAGGGACTCTCATCCGGAAGAGGGGGATGCCTGCGTCCGGTTTGCTGCGGTTGGTGGCGCCAAAGCGCGAAAATCCGGTTAATGCACGCAATCCGGAAAGCCGCCCCGCCGGAAAATGCCGCGGACCTGTTCCGCCAGTTCCGCGGACGCTTCCGGGACGTCCTTCAAAGTATAGTCCAGCTTCAATTCATCCCATTTGAATCTCCCCAGCTGGTGGAAAGGGAGCACGTCCACGCGTTCCACGTTGCCCAGAAGCGCCGCATGGCGGGAGAGTTCCTCAATTTCTTCCAGATTGTCCGTAACGCCAGGTACCAGCACATACCTCAGCCACATGGGCTTGCGGAGGGAGGCCAGGCGTTCCGCAAACTCCAGTGTAGGGCGCAGTTCCCCTCCTGTCAGGGCGCGGTACCGTTTCGGATTCCATGCCTTGATATCCAGCAGGACCAGATCCGTATCCGCCAGCATTTCTTCGCCCGCATTCACGCTCAGATGGCCGGAGGTGTCCAGGCAGGTGTGCAGGCCCAGTTTCCGGCAGCCTTTCAGCACGGCACCGGCAAAATCCGGCTGGAAGAGGGGGTCCCCGCCGGAGAGGGTGACGCCGCCGCCCGCCGCCTGCAAAAAATCCCGGTAACGGGCTATTTCCCTGAGGACATCACCCGCGCTTCTGAGCCGGCCCCGCCGAACGTAGGAGGTATCCGGATTGTGGCAGTAGCGGCAGCGCAGGCTGCAGCCGGACAGGAAAAGGACAAAGCGGATGCCGGGACCGTCCACGGTGCCGCAGGATTCCACGGAATGAACCAAACCGGTGACGGAGCTTTCTCCGTCCGGATCATGGTTTTGTGGAAAAACCTGCGGCATCCGTGTGTCGTCCGGGTTAGCGGGTGTGGAAGGTGCGGTTGATGACCTCCTGCTGCTGTTCCCGGGTCAGCTTGATGAAATTCACGGCATAGCCGGAAACGCGGATGGTAAGCTGCGGGTATTTTTCCGGGTGATCCATGGCGTCGAGAAGCGTTTCCCGTTCCAGTACGTTCACATTAATGTGGTGACCTGTAGCGGCAAAGTAGGCGTCCAGCAGGGAGACGAGCTTGACGCGGCGTTCCCTTTCCTCCTTGCCCAGGGCCTGCGGAACGATGGAGAAGGTGTAGGAGATGCCGTCCAGGGAGTCGTCATAGGACAGCTTGGCTACGGAGAGCATGGACGCCACGGCTCCGTTCCTGTCCCTTCCGTGCATGGGGTTGGCGCCGGGGGCGAACGGTTCCCCGGCTCGGCGGCCGTCCGGCGTGTTGCCCGTCTTTTTGCCGTACACCACGTTGGAGGTGATCGTCAGGATGGACTGGGTGGGCAGGGAATTGCGGTAAGTGTGGAGCTTGCGCAGTTTTTCCATGAAATTGCTGACCAGGCTGCATGCTATGTCGTCCACGCGCGGGTCATTGTTCCCGTAACAGGGGAATTCCCCTTCCGTCTTGAAGTCCACAATCAGCCCCTCTTCATTGCGGATGGCTTTTACGGTGGCGTACTTGATGGCGGACAGGGAGTCCGCCGCCACGGAAAGCCCGGCGATTCCCGTGGCCATCGTGCGCAGGATTTCCGGATCATGCAGCGCCATTTCAATGCGTTCATAGCAGTATTTGTCGTGCATGTAGTGGATGATGTTCAGCGCGTCAATGTAAGTTTTGGCGAGCCAGTCCTGCATCTTGTCGTACAGGGCCATCACTTCATCATAGTTGAGAATTTCTTCCGTGTAGCGGGGGGAGGGCGGGGCCACCTGTTTGCCCTTGAGTTCATCCACGCCGCCGTTCAGGGCGTAGAGAAGGCACTTGGCGAGGTTGGCGCGCGCTCCGAAGAACTGCATCTGCTTGCCGATGCGCATGGCGGACACGCAGCATGCGATGCCGTAGTCGTCGCCCCAGTGCGGGCGCATCAGGTCGTCGTTCTCGTATTGGACGGAGGACGTTTCAATGGAAACCTTGGCGCAGAAGCTTTTGAAGGCTTCCGGCAGGTTCCGGGACCACAGAACGGTCAGGTTCGGTTCCGGAGCCGGCCCCAGGTTGTACAGGGTCTGCAGCATGCGGAAGGAACTGCGGGTGACGAGGGTGCGCCCGTCCTCTCCCATGCCGCCGATGGATTCCGTCACCCAGGTGGGGTCTCCGGAGAACAGGTTATTGTAATCAGGCGTGCGGATGAAACGGACGATGCGCAGCTTCATCACGAACTGGTCGATGATTTCCTGAACTTCCTCTTCCGTGATGAGCCCCTGTTCCAGGTCGCGGGTGAAATAAATGTCGAAGAAAGTGGAAACGCGGCCCAGGGACATGGCCGCTCCGTTCTGTTCCTTCACGGCGGCTAGGTAGCCCAGGTACGTCCATTGCACGGCTTCGCGGGCGTTTGCGGCGGGGCGAGTGAGGTCGCAGCCGTAGGAGGCGCCCAGCTGGGCGAGTTCTTCCAGGGCGCGTATTTGTTCGCTCATTTCTTCGCGCAGGCGGATCAGCTCATCCGTAAGGGGGGAATGTTCACGGTTTTTGAGGTCCTTGCGGCGTTCGACAATCAGTCTGTCCGTGCCGTACAGGGCCACCCGGCGGTAGTCCCCGATGATGCGGCCGCGGCCATAGGCGTCCGGAAGGCCGGTAATAATGCCGGCGGAACGGGCCGCCCGGATATCGGAAGTGTAGGCGTCGAAAACGCCTTCATTGTGCGTCTTGCGTATCTTTTTGAAAATATCCGCGGTTTTCTCGCACATCTTGAACCCGTAGGATTCCAGGGCCTGCTGGGCCATGCGCAGGCCGCCAAAGGGCATCAGGGCCCGTTTCAGGGGGGCGTCCGTCTGGAGGCCTACGACCACTTCCAGTTCCTTGTCAATGTAGCCGGGCTTGTGGGAGGTGATGGAGGATACCACTTCTTCATCAGCATCCAGAACGCCGCCGTTGTCTATTTCCCTTTTCAGCAGGACTTTCAGTTCATCCCATAAACGGAGCGTGCGCTGGGAGGGGCCGGAAAGAAATTCTTCATTGCCGGAATAGGGCGTGTAGTTATGCTGGATGAAATCCCGTACGTCAATGGACTCCGTCCATGCTCCCGGCTTGAATCCCTGCCATTCCTGAGGCAGGGCGAGAGGCTCTTTCAAGTCTTTTATGATGCTGACCATAAACAAAAAACAATATAAAATAATAATGAAGGGGGAAATTATGCATATTATTTTTTTGTTGGCAAGTCCTTGTTTTCAATAATAGGATTTTTTTCTGTAAGCGAATTAACTGGGTTATTATAATAACTGCAGGGAATGGTATAAAAATTTCTATTTTCCTTAAAATCAATCATGATCTGGTCTAAATATAAGTCTTCATCAAGCGCATAAATCTGTATGGTATGCTTCCCCGGTTTTTCAATAATATGCTGGCTTGAGGTTAAAGATTGGTTTCTCAGAACATTCAAGTTCCACGTTGTTGTATGGAATTCTGCGTATGTTGATACAATGACGGGCGCCTGATTGTCAATGATAACGGCATACCTTAACTTTTTTTCGCATTGCGGATGAATGGGAATGCTTCCGACATATAGATTGAATTGTCCTTTGCTGAAGGAATAAAATTCGTAAAAGGCATGTTTGTTTTTATTGTCTTTGGAAGATTTCGGAAGAACTAAAGAGCTTCCGCTATGCCCGAGCGAATCAATAATTTTTGTTTTTAATTTATTGTTAATTTGTTGTGTTGCGGGGAATGCTATGTAAAATTGATTTTCAATAAATTGTTGAGGCATGTTTGTTTTTGCTGAAACGATGGGACATATGAATGTGTAATATTCTCCGTTGAGTTTTATTTTAATTGTATTCCGTCCGTCTTGTGCGCTGGAATCCGTATATACAGCTATTTGAACTTCTCCTCCGGGAAGAGGATTTGTTTGAATTTGAAATCTTTTTGGAATATCAATGGCTTCATAAACAATGTCGGCGTTGTCTCTTTGGTAGACTGTAATGGTTGATGGTTTTTCTGCTCCTTTCGTTAAAGTGGGTAAAGAGATTTGGCGTGCTTCTGAGGGGGACGGATTGCCATCGACCCAAAGCAGTATCCCTTTTTTTGTTGAAGTGATAAATTCAGGAAGCTCGGGACATTTGAAAACAGATTGATTTCTTGGAGACATGCTCATCATTCCTTTCCATTTTCCATTACTTATTTCTAAATTGTAGTGATGGGTTAATTGGAATATTTTATTATATTCCTTTTTGGAAAGAGCACTGTAGTGATTGGCTGCCGGGAGGTTATATAAAGCCAGTTCTCTGGCTTTTTGAGCATACAGAACTTTTTTGTTCATGGAAGCTGCGGAAGAAATAGGATAATGTACCAGCTGGAAATAAGCGTCTTTTTTTTCATGATCCATTTTTTTATAGATTTTTTCCGACATGTCGCTGAGAACCTGATACCAATATATTCTTCGCCCAGCCTCATCCCCGAATTCGTGGAAATTGTATGGATTGGAGAATAGTATTCCTCTTTTTGACGGAGGAAATTCCATATGCTCCGGTTTTCTTTGGGCGGCAAGATCATAATAAAGATTTAAAAGCGGGGATATTTCATGTTCGTAACCGGGAAATTGCCGGCTTGCCCAGGAAGAAAGATGGGCGCGAATTGTTGTTGAATTAATAGAATGAATATTCCATGCCATATCCAGAAAGAATTCTATCAGATATTCCGCCGGTTTGATATCTCCTACGTTTAATATCCATATTTTGCGCGCTTGATTCTCCCACGCTCGCTGCATTTCCTGATAGATCAGGCCCGGCTGAGTGGATGCAAGCCAGAGATAATCCTGAGGGGAGCCCCAATAAGAAATGTGATAATATATTCCAGAGCCTCCCGTTCTGGATTTTTCTTTGTCATTGTTCAAGCGTGTTATGTGTCCATAATTATCATCGCTCCACCATTCTGCCGTCATGCCGTCCTCGCATTCCGACCGTATAAATATTCTCTTTTTGTCCTACTTCCAACAGGCGTTCTTTCCAGTAATGGATGACATTGCTGGAATTAGTGACAAAATTATAAGGTCCGTTTAATTGGTCGTTCCATTCTCCTGCGCTATTCCTCAACATGGGTTCACAATGCGACGTTCCTATGATTATGCCATATTTTTCAGCCGTTTCTCTGGCGCCCTTGACAAAATGGAAAGGAACCGTGCATTCGTGCATGGCTGGCCACAGCGTATTGGCTCGGAGCCTCATCATTAACTCAAAAATTTTGGAATATGTTCGTATTCCAATTTCTCCTGCCCGTTTGGTTAGATCATAATTTTTTGTGCTCCAGGGCATGAGTCCCCAGTCTTCATCATTCAGGAAAATGCCGCGGTATGGGACAGAAGGGCTCTGCATGTATTGAGGAGGGCGATTCCAGAGAACGGAGTCCTTTTTTTCCGGAATGACGTCAGCCCACCAAATCCAGGGGGATATTCCCATGCTTCTTGATAGTTCCAATATTCCATATGCTGCGCCTCGTGCATCCGAGCCGGCTATCAAAAGTCTTTTCTTGTTATCGTGGGATTGTATGGGATGTATGAGAAAGGTTTCCCATTTCCCTTTTAGTTCTTTGTATTTCGAGCAGTGTTGTGAACATAACGTGTCGAACTTTTTATCTTCTCCAATAACGCCTACCAGGATATCCCCTGCCTTTTCGGAGTTCGTCACAGAAATTCCTTCTTTTCTGCATATGTATTGAGAATCTTTGATGAGAATGTCAATGGCCGTATGGATAATTTGATTTTCCCCACTGTAATAAATGGATGCTCCATTTCCATTTTCTATGATAGGAAATGGAATCTTATCTTCTGCTTTTATCAATGGAATAGCGGACAATATGCAGAATATGATTTTAAATATGGGGAATGATTTCACTAATGATAAAATTTTTAAATTCATGCATGAGAATTACGCGTTGCCTATGTTGTTCTTGTCAGAATTATAATATTTTTTGGAATATATTGATTTTTCCCAATTAGAAAAAATGATTAGACCAGACTTTCAATTTTCATCGGCAAGCTGTTTTTATCTATTTGACAGTTAAAAACGTCTGAAAAAACGACGTTGTTGCGCACAAGAGGATCATCATTGAATGATGGTCTTTTCTATCCGAAGAGGGTCGGACCCTCATGTTATCTTGATAAGTGAAAGAATCCGTTTAAACTGTGGTTCAATTCCGCTGTTCCATCATGAATTCCCTATTGTTCACATTCGCTTTGCTGCTGGGCGTTTCCAGCCTGGTGTTTCCCGCCTTTTCCGCTCCCTCTGCCGCTTTGCCCGCTACCCTGAAGCCGGAGCCTCATCAGCGGGACCCGTATGATTGGAATGCCCGGCATGAAGCTGTTAAAAAAAGAAACCGGTCCGTCAAACCTGAATACGTGATGATAGGGGACAGCATTACCCACCACTGGGGAGGGGAGCCTTCCGGGGACGGAAAAAATACGGGAGCGGGTTCATGGGAGAAATTATTCGGCCCGCATGCGGCGACGAATATGGGCTTTGGATTTGATTATGTGGATAATGCCTATTACCGTGTGCAAAACGGGGAGCTGGACGGCATTTCTCCGCGGGTCATCATTGTGTTGCTGGGGACCAATAATCTGGGGCACCGCAAGGATACGCCGCAGGCATGTGCGGACAATATCAGGGCATTTGTCCGCCTGGTGCGCCGGAAGTGCCCTTCTTCCAAAATTCTGTTGCTGGGCGTTCTCCCACGGAAGGAGAAAAAACTGGCGGAACCGGTGAAGCAGACGAACAGACTGTTGGCGAGGCTGCATAACGGAAAGGACATTTTCTTTGCCGATCCGGGAAAGGCGCTTCTTTCCGCAGACGGTGCTTCTCCGCAGAATGAATTTATGAAGGATGTGGTGCATCCCAATGCCAGGGGGTACGAGGTTTTGGAAAAGGAGCTGGCCGTACTTCTGAAAAAGCTTGATGCAAAATACCGGGGAGGGAAGCAGGCGGGAAAGCATTCCTGATGATCGTCTTCTGATGGAAGGTAGGATTTTGCTTGAAGGGAAAGCTCTGGTTGAGAAAAATATACAGCCTTTGATATTTAGTTTATGAAAAACCTGTTGTTTGCATTGTTGACCGGTTCCTTTTGTTGCTGTTATGCCCAACAGAAGGACGCACCCGTTCCGGAACCTGAAGTTGTCGCTACTCCGCCGGCTGATGCGGGGCGCGGCCTTATCCGTGTGGACTCCCGTGAAATACGCCATTATTCCGGTACCCGCAAGGAACCGGATTACCTGGTCAGCAGGGATAACGGAAAAACATGGGAAATGAAGGCCGCTCCGGCTGGCTACCTCCCAACTACGGAGGCATTCCCAAGGAATCTCCGGCTATTGTGCGCAACCCTCTGACCAGAGAATTCATTCGTGTGCAGCCTATCGGAGGCTTTGTATTTCTTTCCAGGGGTGGGCTGGACGGCAAGTGGCTTGCCGTCACGAATGACGGCAAGCTGGAAGAAGACTGGAAAGATCCGGAAAAGAGGAAAAACCTGAAAAAACTGGGCGGCATCATGCGAACCCCTGTTTTTGTGAACAAGGGCCGCAGGGTGATCGTGCCGTTCCACAACATGGGCAGCGGCACCAAGTTCCATATTTCCGATGACGGGGGGCTGACCTGGCATGTATCCGAGAACGGTATTACTTCCCCCAGACATGAAGCCAGGCCTCCCCACCAGGGCGTCAGATGGTTCAACAATGCCGTGGAAGCCACGGTTTTGGAAATGAAAGACGGTACGTTGTGGGCGCTTGTCCGCACTTCCCTGGACCAGGCGTGGCAGGCTTTCTCCAGGGATTACGGTGAAACATGGAGCAAACCGGAACCTTCCCGCTTTTTCGGCACCCTGACCATGAATACGTTGGGCCGCCTGGATGACGGAACCATCGTTTCCCTGTGGACGAATACGATGGCTCTGCCTGAAAACGCCACAGCCGGCAACGGAACGTGGGAAGACGTGTTCACGAACCGTGATTCCCACCACATTGCCATGTCCGGGGACGAGGGTAAAACCTGGTACGGATTCCGGGAGATTATCCTGGACGAACACCGCAACCATCCCGGCTATGCTACGCTGGATGGTCCGGAAGACCGCGGCAAACACCAGAGCGAAATGGTGCAGCTGGACAAAAACCGCATCCTTATTTCCCTGGGGCAGCATAAAAACCACCGCCGCCTGGTTATTGTGGACCGCCGCTGGGTAGGGGCCAAGACGCGTGCTACGCAGACGGGGAAAGATTCGGATTCCCAGTGGACCATTCATACTTATATTCCCCAGAAAAAGGGCCATTGCAGTTATAACCGCAAGCCTTCCGCAGAGCTGGTTCCGGATCCGTCCGGAAGTACGAAAAAGGTGCTGCAAATCAAGCGTCTGAATGATCCCGAACTGGTCAATGAAAAATCCAATGTGGATTACCGGAACGCTGGAGCTGCCTGGAACTTTCCGAACGGGACCACAGGGCTGGTCAAATTCCGCTTCCGTGCAGCGGACGGGGATCAGGCGGATGATTCCGGCCTTCAGGTCTCTCTGACGGATCGGCTTTTCAATGCCTGTGATTCCACTACGAAGGATTATGCCCTGTTTACCTTCCCGATCAGGCTGAGACCTGCGCCCCATCTGCTGCTGGGGATGAAAAAAGCGCCTTTCACGCCCGGCGCGTGGCATGAAATTTCCCTTCTGTGGCAGGGGGGGCAGGCTGTGGTGTCTTTGGACGGAAAGAAGGCCGGAACGTTGAAAATGGCTAATAAGTCCCCCAATGGAGCCAGTTATATTCATTTCATCAGCACCGGTTCCCAACCGGATGCCGGCATTCTGCTGGATACGGTGAATGCCCGTGTGAAATAAACGGCGGTATTCAACGGTTTTCCTTCTTCGGAAGCGGCGGAGCGCTCAATTCCGGCAGGTATTTCAGCACCATTTGGAGATGTTCGTTTGACCGGTTGCCTATCCGCTGGAGGGCTGTGCGTCCGTATTTGTCTCTCAGGGAGGGGGCTGCGCGGTGGTCCAGCAGAAGACGCGCAATACCCAGTTTCAGCCGGTCCAGGGAATCGTCTCCCAGCAACATTCCTCGGCAGCACGCCATGAGGGGAGTCTCTCCGGCGGCGTTTTGATGGTTGACGTCCGCTCCCTCGCTGATGAAGAGACTGACCAGCTCCCTGATTTGAGGGAGCTGGGACACATCAATGAAAGCCAGCTGGCGGCACAGGTTCAGCAGGGCCGTGTCCCCCGTGGTTTCCGGCAGGGTTGTGGACGCGGGCATGGCCGCATTCACGTCCGCACCGTATTCCAGCAGAATATGTGCGATTTGCAGTGCGGTGTTCGGAGTGTTCAGGTTCAGGGAAAGAAGGGGCGGGACCATTTCCCCGCGGAAATTGGGATCGTACCCGGCTTCGCAAAGCTTGCGGACCAGCAGGGGGTATCCGGCGGCCGTGGCCCATGTGAGCAGACTTGTTTTTTTACCTTTCAATTCAGGCTGGAGGGAAATATCCGCACCGCATTTCAGAAGAAACAGGGCTGCTTCCTCATAGGGTGCTCCTCCAATACCGGCCACACAGGTGATGACGAGGGGCGGCCAGCCCAGCGGCCCCGGTTTATTCACATCCGCACCGTATTGAATCAGGAGATTAAGGCAGGAGATCCTGTTATGCACCGGCAGGGGCGTGGAGTCGTCCATGCCTGGCTGGCAGGCGTAAGTCAGGGGGGTATTTCCCTGTTCGGAGTCCGGAATGGAGGGAAAGGCCTGTTGCGGCAGGATGATCTGGACGTTCGGGTCCGCATGGCGCTGTAAAAGGCGGTTCAGCAACTGCACTTCTCCGAGCCCGGCGGCAAGATGCAGCAGGGTTTCATGGGATGGAGTGATGCAGCGTCCGTCTGCGCTTTCCGCCGTGTCCCGTATCATCTGAAGCCGTTCCCTGATTTCGTCCTTCATATATTGGCGCATGGAAACTTCGGAAAACATGTGCCAGTCAATATGGCGTGAATTGAGGGAAAGCCCGCGGTAAATGAAACGTTCCGGGCTTCGATGGGCTGTGAAATTCGCTACGGTAAGAATTTGTTCTTTTTCCGCTTTTGTCCAGATAGGGTTGAAATTCCATTCCGCGGGAGAAGAATCATTCCTGTTCAG
>OLFU01001468.1_pt1 | contig 22731 bp, 18 predicted proteins | sample 1605161 | NCBI WGS metagenome assembly OLFU01 (sample SAMEA3888914, study PRJEB22519) | human gut metagenome | biome: human gut; feature: human-associated habitat; material: faeces | place: Denmark | collected 2011
GGTCCAGCTCGCTCTTGTCTCTCATCTGTCGTCCATTGATATAGATAACAGGCTCTCCGCGTCCGAATACCTCGATGCTTCCATTCTGGGCAGACACTTTAGGTATGCGGTCAAGCAGGTGCTCCATTGTTCCTGCCTTCTCAAGTACGGATCCGGCAACGATTGTTGTCATTCCGCCATTCTTCAAGACAGTCTTAGGCAGGGATGATTTCACCACCACTTCGCCGAGCATCTTGCTGTCTTCTTCCATCTTGATAATGCCCACATTCTCGCCTGTGCAATCCTTGCAGATTGTCTTATAGCCTACGGAGGTCACCTTGATGATTCCGCCGTTGCAGGAAGAGTCGATGGCAAAGCTGCCATCCTCTCCACTCACTGCGCCCTTGACGAAAGCCGAGTCTGTTCTATTCAATAATACTACATTGGCAAACGCCAAAGGCTCGCCCTTCATATCCATCACCTTGCCGGTGATATTCTGCGCCATCATCTGCGTCATAGCCGAAAGGCATAGCGCCGTGGTGAAAAAAACTTTTTCCTTCATATTGCCACTTTTTTTGTTTGCTTCAATTATTTCTCTGCAGCAAAAGTATAATATGAATGAAAAAAGCCTTTGACACAAAAGTGTATTTCCGAGCAGAATGGCTGAAGAATTACACTTTTGTGTATAAAAAGAAAGGATAGATAGCGTTTGGTGGTAGTTTTTTTGCTTGTTTATCTGCTTCTTCTCATCACCAAATCTGCAAGCACGATGGCGGATTCCTTCTCATCACTTGGTGCTTCCTTTGGTTTCCATGCTACGATGAAGCGGATTTGGGCGGCAGTGACCTTGTAGCCTTTCGACTCCCATTTGGCTAATTTCTCCGTCATCTTGATGGAGAGCTGGGCTATGTCTATACTTGTTGATGGGATGTAGAAGTAATGGTCGTGGTAGCTTAATGGCATACCACTTCTCAGGGAAAGGATAGCCTTCTTGTGAGGCTTGGAGAAGCCTAAGTTTATATCCCTGTGGGAGAGTTGGAGCACTATTTCGTTGGGCTCATCGTAGCCTTGGGCATCATGGAGATGCAGGGCAGAATGAAGCGTGTCGAAGAGATTGCTATTGGTGTGGATGGCAAGCGTATGCTTGGCACGAGTTATGCCCACATAGTATTGGCGCAGTTTCTCATCGGTAGGATGCTCGGGATGGGTGACGAGCATCAGGACATGGTCAAACTCATGGCCTTTAGCCTTGTGGATGGTGCTGACTACGATGTCTGACTTCGAGATCTCACAGAAGTCCTCCACTGACGATTCAAACATAAACTCCCTCAGGTCGCTATAGTATTTGGCACGATTGGTTTGCTCAAATATCTGAAGGCTGCGGTGCAGGTAGGGCAATGCCTGGCTATTGGCATACTTTTGAAATGTCTGTTGCTTGGCAGCATCCCAAATCTCATCGGAGATGATAGGAGATTTCGTCTCCTTGACCCCCTGGTCTATCTTCTTCAAAAAGTATCTTACCTCAGCCAGGTTCCAAAAGCGCAAGCCGTCCATTGATTGTACCAGCTTGGCCTTGAGGCCATGGTTATGAAGAAGCGCGAGCATGATGACAGCCTCTTCGTTGGTCTGTGTGAGAATACTGATAGTTTCGCTCTTTTTGTCGGAAGATTCATTGAGTCCTTTTGACGCGTTGTTTCCAAGCAGTCGCATCACTTCTTCAAGGATAGGCTGGTACATATAAACCCTTTTCTCCTGAATCTGGTATGGGTGCTTCACGATTCTTACCTCTCCATCTTCTTGACTCATGGAGATGATAGGGTCTGACTTCATGCGCTGTCGAATGTTGCGGGCGAAGTCGTTGGCAGCATCTACGATATGTCGAAGACTGCGATAGTTCTCGGTCATCTCGATGAAACGGCTGTGCTCTGTCCGGGTCAATTCATAGAGATACTGAGAGTCGGAACCTCTAAACTCGTAGATGTTCTGGTCATCATCGCCTACAGCTATCACTCTCATTTCTTCGTTGGCTTTCATCAGAGCAGTGACAAGGGCATAGTCATCCTTGCCCATGTCTTGCGCCTCGTCGATGACGAGCACGGTCTTGCTGATGCGATTGGGTTCCACTTCGCCGTTGTTGATCATTTCGGCAGCTTGCTTCACCACATCACCTGCCTCACTCAGATTGCCCACCCTGCCCATCAGGTCGAAACAATAAGAATGGAAAGTCTTGATCTCTACAAAATGTGCGGCATTGCCGATGAGTTGCATCAGTCGTTGCTTGAATTCGGTAGCGGCTGCCCGCGAAAAAGTGAGCATCAGGAGTTGTTCGTGCTTTACGTCTTCCAACAGCAGGAGCGAGGCAAGCTTATGTACGAGCACACGTGTCTTGCCGCTGCCAGGGCCGGCAGCCACAACGATGCAGCGAGACTCATGATCGTCGATGATTTCTTTCTGTCGCTTGGAGTGTGTTCCGAAGAGTTGCTTATACTTCGAAGGCGTTACGTTGCGCTCTATCTCTGCCTCTCGCTTGCCCTTGAAGTACTTCGTGATGAAACGTTGGTAGTCCATCTGAAAGTAATCCTGCACATATTGCAAGGCCGCGTTATAATCGCTTACCATCAGGTTGGCATATTCGCCCACGATGTGAATCTGCTGAATCTTCTGCTTGTAGAATTCATTGAGCATCCGATAGTCTTCCTGCTTGTAGCGCAGGCGAGACTCCTTGATGCGGCGAATCGCCATCGCATTGTAGAGTACCAGGAATCCTCCCTCCAGCTTCATGGCTCCTATCTTGGAGAGATAGAGCAAGGCTTCCTCCACGTCCTCCAACTGCAAGGAAGAGAAGTTGGAGAAGAGCGACTGCTTGCTGGACTTCAGATCGTTCAGCAGTTCAACGACCGAGAACTGTAGAGGTTTCGCCTTGGATTTGTCTGTTGAGCCTGAGGTTTTTCCTAAAGCGTTTTCCCTGGTCTCCCCCTTTTCTTCAGAAGAACTGCGAATGCTCTCTACAGTTTTCTTGTTCTCTTCAGCAAGGCTATATAGTCTTTCGATAATGAATCGGCAAACCTCTACTCGTCTTTCAAATCGCTTGATCATGGTCTCTAAGTCCTTTTCTCTTGTTACGATGAGGCTGCGAGCGCCGTCTTCCTTCTTGCGCGCATACCCCTTCACTACTAAGAAGTATAGCAGTGTGCGTATTTGTTTTTCCGTGGAAGTGCTGATGCCATCGTTTACGGCATTGTTGTTGAGTTGCTTGTATGTGATATGCAGCGATTCGTCTGGAATATGCTCCAGTATGTACCTTTCCAGTTTGGCGAACTTCTCCAGCATCTGCTGAGGCTTGCGCTGCTTGTCGCTGACGTCCTGCAGATAGGCTGAGATGTCGCGTGTGTTTGCAAGAATGCCTTCCTGGCGCATGCGGTCAACGGAAGAGATGACGTCTCGCTTGCTGAGACCGAGGATGTCGGCGAGGTAATCGATGCGGGATTCCGCCTCGCTATCTTGTGCCTTGGCTATATACTTTTGGGTGATGAGCGACTTGATGATGCGTATGGCATTCTGCATTTCCTCCTCAGAGAATAGGGGGGATTCGGCGAGCCGCAGTCTTGCCTCGTCCATGTTCTTGACAGTGATACCTGTGGCATAGACGTGCGGAACGTTGTTGCCACGCTCTATGTATCCGCTCTGTTCGAGAGCCGATAGGGCGGTGCGCACACGGGTTTCTATGTCGGATACCGAGTCGTCCCAACCAGCTTGTCGGGCTATCTCCAGGGCAGAACAACTGACGTTGGGACGCAGCTTGGTAAAGTCTTTGACGGCTTTCCATACCTGTTGTATCTCGCTGATGCTCAACTTCGTCTGGTTGAGCAGGATGAAGTGCTTGTCTAAGTCCTCGTCGCTATAGAGCACATAGCATTTTGCGCTGAGGTGTGGGTCTCGTCCCGCGCGTCCAGCCTCCTGTATATAGTTCTCCAGAGAGTCGGAGATATCATAGTGGACAACCAGCCCCACGTCGCTTTTATCTACTCCCATACCGAAGGCGGAGGTGGCCACGATGACGCCAACCTTGTCGCTCATGAAGGCATCCTGATTGTGTATCTTCTCGTCGGCATCCATCTTTCCATTATAGGGCAGGGCGGGAATGCCGTCACGGGTTAGCTTTTGGGCGAGTTCTCGGGTTCGCTTGGTGCGGGATACGTAGATGATGGTCGGGCAAGCAGCCTGTTCCAAGAGTGAGCGTAGGAGGTTGTATTTGCTGCTGTCACTATCTACGTGGATTACGGAATAGTGGAGGTTGGTACGAGTGGCTGATGAGGCGAAGAGCTGTAGGTCGCTGCCCAGCCACTGCTTGAAATAGTCGCAGATGTCTTGCACCACCTTCTGTTTTGCAGTGGCGGTGAAGCAAGATACGGGTATCAGGCTATGCCCATGATTGCGGGTCATAGCGTCCTTGCCAAATTTGCGCTCCTGATATTCCTTGATAAACTTGCCGATATACAGGTAGTCCACCCGGAAGTCTTGTCCCCATGACGAGAAGCAGTGGGCTTCGTCTATGACAAATCTCACCACATGCCGGGCCATCAAGATACGCTCGATGGTCTTGGACCGCAACATCTCTGGCGCTATATATAATAAGGAGGCATCGCCGCTCCGTACTTGCTCGATAGCCTGAGAGCGAGAGATAGGGTCCAGGAGCCCGTTGATGGTCACGGCATCGGTGAAGCCACGGTCTGCCAAGTTATCTACCTGGTCTTTCATCAACGATTGCAGCGGCGAGATGACCACGGTGAGTCCGTGTACGGTTCTGCCATCCATCAAGGCAGGCAACTGGAAGGTGAGCGACTTGCCGCCACCCGTAGGGAATATTGCCAATAGCGACTTGCCATCCACTGCCGCTTGCGTGGCCTGTTCCTGTAGCGGTTCGCCATCATAGGTGCGGAAGGTGTCATAGCCAAAAAGTTGCTTCAGGTTGTGGTGAATGTCGAGCATGCGGTCGCAATACTCGCAGCCCTTGGCGCAATGGGTATGGCGGAGCATAAAGATGATATGCTCTACCTCGGGATAATGGTGGAGCACCCAGCCAGGAGTAGCTGATCGGTAGTCGTCTGTGCCGATGAGAGCCAAGGCGTATGCCAAGCCGCAAGGCGACTGGGCTGCAAGAGCAGGAATGTCGGCATGGGCGCAGATATGATGCTTGTATTCAGAAAGAATCAATTCCGAAATTCCTATGTCTGCATCATCCGTTTCGAAGGCTCCCACATACATCAGAAATCCGCAGAACTCCTCTTCGTGCTGGAGCAACAAGGTGAAGATCCTCCTCTTCTTCTCAGACAATTGATGCCATGCAGCGATCTCGTCCATCAATAGTTCCTTGGCTTTCTCGCAGTCATTGACAGGATTGTTCATCTGCTCGCTCATCAGTTTGTCGTCCTTCACCAGATGATGGTAAGGACGCTTGGGGAAGAGGAGCGGGGAGAGGTAGAGGGTGTCTATCAGAATGGCGTTGAGATGGAGATAGTGTGCGTCATGGTGGATGAGGTTATGTCCGCAGATATAATCGACCTTCCCTTCTTGCAGAAACTTGTTCAGTGCCGTCTGGGATGCTTGGTGAAAGGTGGCTCCGTCATGACGTAAAGCTCCGATGTCGTGTATCTTATGGTCTTTCAGTCCCACTTCGGTATCGACGAAGGCAATGTTCCTGCCTCTGCCATCTTGTTTCTTGATGTCAGAGTCCACGGTTAGATTGCTCTTCTTTCCAAAGAGGCGACTGAATATAGACATACTTTTAGTTTCTTTTATTCGGTGATTGTATTTTCACCGCAAATTTGCGATTATTATTTGATATATGCAAATAATCGGAGGCAATTATTTCTCAGAAAAAGTTTTTCCTATATCAAACAGAGTAATGCCACTGCTTTGGTATGTTACTGCGAAAGGAAAATGGTATGGTTTTGCGGTTTCAACAAAAATGCGTAACTTTGCAATCGATAAGATATTATCACTAACTTATGTGTTATGGTAGAAACGAACAATATATTAGCAATATTAGACAACTATCTACATGACAATCCAGATGAGATTGCCAAGGAGATAGCTGCTGATTTTCGCCGGCGTAGAATAGAGAAGAATCTAACTCGCGAGCAAGTGGCCGAGAAGTCGGGAGTAGCGGTGAGCAATATTGTACGCTTTGAGCAGAAAGGACTCATCTCGCTCAAAAATCTCATCGGTATTGCTATGGCGTTAGAATATACTTCCGAAATCCGTCATATCTTCTCTCAGCAAAAGTATAGCACAATGGAAGAACTGCAAGAGATAAAGCGAAATATGAACAAGAAAAAAGCCTATAGGATATAAAACTTATGTAAACATATTTGCGTTTGGGAAAAAGGTTGCAGGGTTGGTGTGAATAAGTGGCTTTTTCACCCCTTTTTATGAAGTTAACTTCATAGGCCAATGAAGTTAACTTCGCAGGCTGATGAAGTTAACTTCGTAGGCCGATGAATATAACTTCGTTGGCCAACGAAGCCAATAGGCTTTTTTAGGCATGTTTTGACCGTTATAAAATCTTTGGGCCAACTTGGAAGTTTTTCCTATTTTTCCCCTCTATGTCAAATAAAAAGACTACTTTTGCATTGCCGTGGCGAACTTCGGCGCCTGTGAAACCGCAGCGCACAGGTGAGCGGAGCTTCGTCGGACCCAAAAGGAGATAAAGACTGTCGGCTGCGGAGAAAGCAAAGGCGAAGATGAAAAAACTATTTGTGGTGCTTCTGGCGTTGTGTCTGCCCGCATGGAGCTTTGGCCAGAATGTGGAGAGACAGAGAAAGGCTGAGGCTGGTGATGCCTCAGAGCAGTATTACATGGCACATTGCTATCAGTATGGTTGGGACGGAGCCCCAGAGGATGCCGCCCAATATGCTATTTGGCTCAAAAAGGCTGCTGCCAGTGGAGAACCTGGTGCTCAATACGACTTGTCGCAACTATATAAGTATGGTGCATACTGTGTGCCGCAGGACGATGCGGAGTATCTCCGTTGGGCAAAAAAGTCTGCCAACAATGGCTACACCCCCGCTTGCTACAATTTAGGACTATACTACGAGAACATTGACAGAGAAGAGGCCTTCTATTGGTATAAAATGGATATGGACTTGCACTGGCAAGAACACCATGAGGAAGACCAGTTTGCTGTCAACCGCCTCCAGGCGATGGGCATCACCTACCATCCTGCCGATCACGCCTCATCGGGTTCGGACCGTAATACTTCCTCGCGGTCGCTAACCAACGGCAAAAGCAAGAAGATCATTTCCAGCCATTAGGCTGCTATATTCAGGATAGCTTACCCTTCGCCCTGGTCGTAAGTAACGTCTGTTAAGTGTCCCTACTTAAGGCTGCCCCGCCATATAAGAAAGGTGGGGTAAGACCGTTGTGGAAACTAAAATCAAAAACTAATGGAAAATTTAGAAGTGATGGTGATTCTTTTCATCATCGTCGTGCTCGGCTATGCGCTATGCAAGCTGGGCTATATGGGAGACAAGTTTGACCAGAAATTGTCCTCTATCGTGATCGACGTCACCTGTCCCGCGTTGATTCTCTCGTCGGTGATGGGGACGGAACTGCCCGACCGCTCGTTGATATTGCCCCTGTTGGGAGTCGGTTTCCTCACCTACGTCGTGCTGTTGGTGTTCGGCTTCTGGGTGCCGCGGTTTGTTTCCAAGGACCGTGATGAGCAAGGGATGATCGGCTTTGCGCTGATGTTTGCCAATGTGGGATTTATCGGCTATCCCATCGTCTCCTCCATCTTCGGCCCCAAGGCCGTCTTCTATGCCGCCCTGCTGAATATGCCCAATACCTTCTTCATCTTCACGGCCGGTGTGATGCTCGTGAAAGGCGAGTATGGGGTGAAAAATCTGAATCCCAAGGTGCTGCTCTCCCCGGCTATGATTGCCGCTTTTGCCGCCGCCCTGCTGGTGGCCTTCAGTGTTCGCACTCCCGACCTCATAGCCCGTCCCGTCACGATGGTGGGCAATATCACCGTGCCTGCCGCCCTGATGGTCATCGGATCGTCTATGGCGCGCCTGCCCCTTCGCGAGGTCGTGGGCAGTGTCAAGGTCTATGTTGCCTCTTTTCTGCGCCTCTTCGTCGTGCCTCTGTCGGTATATTTTCTGTTCAAGGCCTGTGGCGTGAGCGACCTTGTCAATCAGATCAATACGGTGGTCATTGCCATGCCTGTCGCCTCCTTCGGCACCATGTTCTGCATGAAGTTTGGGCGCAGTGCGTCGCTGATGACGGAGATGACGTTTGTCACCACCGTCGCCTCGATCCTCACCATACCGCTGGTCACGATGCTGCTCCAATAGCTTGTTGAGACTGTTGGCTATGACACAAGCCGACGGGGAAGGACGATGGTGATGACAAACCGATGGAGTGGGGCAGTACTGCGCCCCATCGTTGCCGCAGGCTTACGCCTCCTTCTCCAGCAACTCCTCCAAAAACTCGGATGCGTCGGAAACGCACATCGGACATTCGCGCAGCACGACACCCGTGCCTACGCCCTTGAGCAACTTGCAGCGGGTGGCACCGTTGCGCTCCTGAAACTTCTCCATGATCTGCCTCATGCCCTTCACAGCCTTGGCCTGGTCTCTCACGGCCAGTCCATAGACGATGCCTGCGCCCACGATAGATCCGCAGGTACCTTCTCCGTTGCCCATGCCCGCTGCGAAACAGTTGCCCGCGTGCTTGATGGTCTCTTCGTCCAGTCCTGTCAGGTCGCAGTAGGTGCAGAGTACGGATTGTGTGCAGTTGTGCGAGCCGCAGCGTTTCTTCTCCGCTGCCAATTCCTTTCTACTTTCCATTGTTCTTGTTCGTCTTGATTTGGTTCGTTTTTGTAGTTGGCCTGCAAGCGGCAAGCCTGCAGTTGGGATGGTTCTGCAAAGGTATGAATCCTTTTCTGAAAAACGGCGGTAGTCTTCTTAAAATCTCTTAACCCTGTCTCAAGGAGATGTCCTGTTGTTTAATAGTAACTATTCAGCAATAGTGTAGGCATGCACCATCCTACCATCCTATAACGACAGGATGGTATGGATAGCTTGCAGCTGTGACTGGCCGTTTTTCCATGCAGTGTCAGCAATGAAATGTATGGAAAAGAAAGTGTCTGCTCCAATGTCAGACCTGAAAATGCCGGACACTTTCTGCTTTATCTTCAGTTTTCGGATTCCTCTCTCGCTCGCATTGTTGTCGGGTGGAATTGCGGGATTTTCCAAGAAGTTGAATATGTAATCCCTGCATTTTGCGAGTCCCTTGCGAAGCCTCTCGAAGTTGTCTCTTAGGTGGAGCAGGTTGGCTTTCAGCAGTTCGTCAAGCCAAGTTCTTTTGTCAATGATTTCATTTGACCGAGTGTTTCTCTCATGAATGGCTTGTCTGAACTTCTTTCGCAAGGTTTTTGTGCGCCGAATCATTTCAGCTTTCATCTGTCGGGATTATTAACAAAAACTCAAAGGCGTGTTATTGCTGAATAGTTACGGTTTCCAGCTATTTCTGTTAAACAATTATAAAAGCCAGAGTGATACAGTTTACATACAAATAATATTTGTACCTTTGTAAACAACAAAAAGAATAAGCATATGTTGACAGAGTTGGAAGTATTTGCCAAGCGACTGCGTCAGGCAAGAATCAAGGAAAAGCTATCAATGGACGCCCTTTGCGAGAAGGTGGAGGGTGTTGTGTCCAAGCAGGCAATCTCAAAATACGAGGCTGCCAAGATGATGCCGTCCAGTCCTGTCTTAATAGCTTTGTCAGAGGCATTGAAGGTAAATTTGGATTATTTCTTCCAGCCATTCAAGTTTGATGTAGAAAAGATGCAGATTTCTTTCCGCAAGAAATCGAGCGTTCGCTCGAAAGATATTGCCGCCCTCAAAATACGCATTCAAGAGGAAACAGAGCATTATCTTGAAATCGAAGAAATCCTAGGCAAAGAGGCTTCTATATATAATAAGGTGGAAAGCGGCATGGTTCTTTCCCTGCCTAAGGATATGTTGAAATGTGCCCAACAAGTTCGAGACCAATGGCAACTGGGCTTGGACCCCATAGCTAATGTGCAGGATATTCTTGAAGCTAACGGAATAAAGGTAATACCGATTTCAGGGCTTGAAGGTTTCGACGGATTGAGCGGAATGGTAAATGACATGCCTATCGTAGTCTTGAACAAAGCCATGAAGATGGCTGAACGCTTGCGCTTCACGGCATTGCATGAGGTTGGGCATTTATTGTTCAACCAAAATATCTTCACCTCTTTGAGCGAGCATGACAAAGAAAAGATGTGTCATGCTTTCGCCAGTGAAATGCTTTTGCCAAGTGATGTCATTACCAACACGCTTGCAGGGAAAGCTAAGCTTTCGCTCAATGAACTTATCTTCCTTCAAGAGATGTATGGTATATCTATAGATGCCATTATGTATAAGCTCCTCCAAATGGGTATCGTCACGGAAAAGCGATACAAGAACTTCCAGATTCGCAAGAGGATGAGCAAGTATTTTTGTGCAACCGTAGAGAAAAGTCGTTACAGAGAAGAATTGAAGGATACTCGCTATACGGCGATGGTATATAGTGCGTTGGCACAACAGTTGATAACCACCTCCAAGGCAGCCTCCTTGCTGGGCTGTTCTGTGGCTAGTGTACGTAACAATGTAAATGTCATCTAGCCTATGGAAAAGATAGTCGTGAGCGATACAAATATATTCATCGACCTGATAAGCGTAAACTTGCTTGACGGCTTCTTTAGCCTACCATGGGAGATACACACCACAGATATGATTATGAAGGAGCTAAAAGACTCCAATCAAAAAGCGGTGGTTGATGCTTTTAGGCAACTAGGGAACTTGAAAATTAAAGGGTTCGACGGAAACGAAATGCTGGAACTCATGCAAATGCGAAAACGAGCCTCTGAGTCTTCCAACGCTAGTATTCAGGATTGTTCGGTGTGGAAGCTGGCAAAGAATCTAAATTGTTCTCTTTTGACAGGCGACAACCGCCTGCGCAAGGTGGTACAGAAAGATAATATAGAAGTTCATGGCATCCTCTATCTCTTCGATAAGATGCTGGAACATCAAGTGATAAACCATGAGACGGCAATCACCAAGTTGCAAAGTCTCTTTAATATCAATTCTCGCCTACCAAAGGACGAAATCGACAAGAGAATCGAACTTTGGAAAGCGGCTTTAACTCAATAGGAGGAATGCTATGGCATAAAGTAGAAAATGAAAGGAACGAAAAATCCCACTTATCGGGCAAGGACAAGTGGGAAAATACGTATGCTTGGCGATTGCAACGAAGTTCCGACCAAAGACCTTCATTGAAACGTTAGCGAGTGCATGCTGCAAAAATAGTAATTTTTGCTCAAACAGCCAACGTTTTGATGTAAAAATCGCCATTTTTTAACGTTTTGCCTTGCTTTTTAGTGAGGTAGGGCTATGTTATACCTTTTTATTTAAATAAAAATGGATAATTATTTTATTGAACAAAGTTTGTTCCCAGAGTATATCTCTGACAATAAACTTAAAGCTGCGACTGAAAAAGAAAAGCAGCGATGGCAGTTTTGCAAAAGTAAAAACTTCGGACTGGAATATTGTGCAAATGCAACTTTCCAAGGCAAGTATGGCATTGTATTAATAAATAAGTATGTTGATACGTTGCCTAACAGTTTTATAACTCTACATGAAACCAATAGTATTGGTTCGCCTAATATTGGTGTTGTAGGTTTTTCCTATGACTATGAGTTGGAAAGACTATCAAACAATCCTCAAAGATATGCACCAAGGATAGCCAAGTACAAATGTATTTGCGAACCAGATTTTTCTATGAAGATTGGAGATCCATTGGGGGTAGTTGTTGGCAATGCTTTCAGAAGCCATACCATCGCATTCTGCTTGCAAGAGTATGGATGCAAGGTCATGCCTACCATGAAGTGGTCTTCCCCAGAATCATACGAAGTTTGTTTTGATGGTTATGAGAGAGGCGGTGCGGTTATAGTTTCTACCATAGGTACCATGAAAGACGAGCGCTCACGTATGTATTTCAAGGATGGCTTCAAGGAAATGCTTAAGCGCATTTCGCCTGATGCTGTTGTTTTATATGGTGATAATAACGAATGGATTGCATCCCTTATGCCTAAGCAGCTGGATGTCCAACATTTTAGTCATGAACGTTTTAATAGAATGAGAGGCTATGGGAAGTAGAGGAGCATTTAATCCGTCTTATGGGCGTACAGGTGGTATTCCACTCAATCAACGTGATTATTCGTGTGTTGGAACACTTGGTCGTATCAAAATCATACAGTGCGATAAGAAGACCAATAATCCGACTACCACGTATTCTAATACCTCTAATACTACGTATTATTCTTTTTCTAAAGAGAATAACCGTATAGAGCGTATTTACTATTTCAAGAATCACAAGTTATATAAGAGTGTTGATTTCAAGCCTAACGAAACGCCCCATGTGCATTATTGGCATAATGGACAAGTTGGTAGAAAGAGACACGATAAGCGTAACATTCATTCGCTCAATGAACGTGACAAGAGATTGATGAACAAAGCATTAGAGTATAATAAAAAGACAAGACATCATGAGTAATGAAGTATTGATTCCCAACTTTTTTAAGGTTGGATGCAATGGAGACAAGTCCATTAGAAAGGATGACTTAGGTTGGTCTGATTCTATTAAGAGGGATGCTCAGTCTGATTATCCGGAGACGATCTTTCGCTATATTGTGGAAATTCTTGGTCTGAACATCTTGTTTTATTGGATGAACGACCACCAATGGTACACGATTGAGACTGAGAAAGACCCGATTGAGGTGCGACGCATTTATCCTAATCCTAATTGGGATGGAAAATGCGAGATGACTAAGTCTGACTTGAATGGAGAGCCTCATACGAGTTCAAAGGGTGAAATCATTGCCACATTTGACTCTCCAACTCAAGTATGGGGCGAGCTACGTATAAATGATGTGCCAATAGGTGAGGTTTTGAAGAATTCGGTTATTACGGATTTAGACTAACCTATGGGAATATAAGGAAAAGAGAGGTGTAACCATAAAATGGATTATGCCTCTCTTTATTTTTGCACCTCGTTTTTTTGCATCTATTCTAGCTTTCAGCCAGTTTAGTATATAACTTGAACAGCTCCGCCACGCATTCGCTCTCCGTCATCTTCATCGGGAAGCCGTAGGCTGCCATTACGGCTCGGTCGTTCTGCCGATGTGCCTGAAGGAGTTCCTTCGGCATGAGCGTGGGATCATAGAGGTCGGCAAGAGAAGAGTCGGGATACAATGCCCTCGCATCTAAGATGGCTTGGGCGGATGTCTCTATCTTCGCTTGCTGCTCTGGAGTAGGCGATGGCCATGGAAAGTTGTTGTACACGATGTCCTTGCTGTAGCTATAGTCGCTTTTTAGTCTCATACATGTTGTGCGCATCCAAGCCATGTGTACATTACTTTCCAATATGCCAAAGTGATAAAGGCTGGCTGCTGGAATTATTTGTACACGGTCTGTAACGATTGTCCCTGCCTTTATGAATCCCATTGGTACATATTTTCGTTTTTCGGAAGAAACACGTGGAACTATGATGAAATCTTTGTCTACAGGTTGTGTGCATTGAGCAAACAATGTCGGAGTATCTGCGAATTTTCTTATACCTGCAGCAATGCTTGCCAGTCTTGCCTCTTTGCATTTCTTTATTCGGTTTATTATTGCTGGACATTGTTTCAGTTCAGAAGGGGATGCTCCAACTAACCATAGGCACCAACGTTTACGTCTTTGAATAAATTCTACTGCTCCAAGCAATGGATAAATGAATTCTTTGCTCTTAGGGTCTTTTGCAATAAAGTCTTCCAAATCCTCATCTTCTATGATAAGGTTTCCACCATCTGCTGGCTTATTTCCATTTATCATTTTTGGGACATTGCATAAAGGTTTGTTCCTGCTTTCAACGAGAGTGTCGTCTCCTTCGATGAGATACGGATTTATATGTGTAGCCTTTATAAGTTGCGCACCATCATATATGAACTTGTTTTTTCTTTCTACTTTTGAGAAACTAATTATCACACAATGAACTTGTGCTTTTAAAGAAGCTTCGCTATCCCAACGGAAAGTACGATATGCATAATTGATAACATCATGATTCATAAACTTCCAAAAGCGACCAACCGTTTCACCTTGGACTATGGAGTTGGTAGATACAAAGCATACTTCTATCTTTGTGTCATCAATAAAATCTGATGCTTTTTTATACCAACCACATACGTAGTCTAGGTTTTTTACTTTAGGAAACAGATTAGCCATATCTTCTTTTTGACATGCACTCATAAAAGTGAAACCATGAAACGGCGGATTGCCGATGATGTAGTCCAGCTCCTCCTTCGGGCAAACGTTCTCCCAGTCTATCTGAAGCGAGTTGCCCTCATGGATGTTGGCGTAGCTCTTCAGCGGCAGGAAGTCGATGTCGTGATGAATGATCTTCTCCGTCTCTGCCATCATCTGCGCCTCGCTTATCCACAGGGCAGTGGTGGCTACGGTGACGGCGAAGTCGTTGATTTCTATGCCGTAGAACTGGTGGATGCTCACCTTGATGGGGTTTTCGAAGGCGTTGAGCTGCTCCACGCTGTATATCTGCTTGATAATCTCGTTCTCCAGTCGGCGCAAGGAGAGGTAGGTCTCCGTGAGGAAGTTGCCCGAACCGCACGCCGGGTCGAAGAACTTGAGGTTTGCCATCTGGTCCTGCAACGCGTGCAGACGCTGCAAACGCTTCTTGATGTTGGTCTCCTCATTACACGACTCAAACGCCGCTAGAAGGTCGTTATAAAAGAGCGGGTCGATCACCTTGTGGATATTCTCTATCGACGTATAGTGCATACCGCCCGATCGACGGGTCTCGGGGTTGAGGGTGCTCTCGAACACACCACCGAAGATGGTAGGCGAGATCTCGCTCCAGTCGAAGTCGAGCGAGGCGTGCTGCAGGAGCGTATCCCGAAGCTCGTCGGTGAACTGCGGAATGTCTATCTCCTCGGCGAAGAGGCCACCGTTGGTATAGGGGAAAGCGGCAAGTGTTGGGTTGAGATACTTGCTTCGCTTGTCGGCAGGGGTGTTGAGCACCTCGAAGAGCTGCACCAGGGCCATGCGCATGAAGCTGGAGTCAAACTGTGCGAGGTAGTCATGAAACATGTCGTGCTTGCCAAACACGCCTGCATCCTCGGCATAGAGACAGAACACCAAGCGCACACATAATATGTTGAGGTATCGGAGCGACTGAGGGTCGTCGAGGTCGTACTGCGAGACTAAGGCATCATAGAGCTTGCCCACTATCTCGCCCGCCTTCATCGAGACCTCCATCTCCCGTTGCAGGTGCACCCCTTGCTGGTCCACGAGAAACTGGAGGCGGTAGTATTCTTTCTCCAAGTCTTTCAACAGTATGCGGGACGGCTCGCCCTTCGGGTTCTCCATGTCATAGACGTCGAACTCGGCGAAGTTGCAAGTCACTATCCAGCGAGGGCGCTGCGAGTAAGGCAGAGCCGCACTGTATCGCTGCGCCTGCTGGAAGGGGGTCAACAAAGAGCCGTCGCTCTGCCGGATGGCCTGGCGCAAGTCTTTGCCCAACGACTTCTGTTCTATCATCACGTGGGTGGAGGGAATCATCCCGTCGATGAAGGAAGTATGGTCGAGCAGAGCCTGCTGCTCAAACTGGATAAACTGTGACGGGTCTTCCACGCCCATCACCTCGGTGAGGAGTTCGGTCCAGAAAATCTGGCTCTCGCCCTTCTCATATCCCCTGCCTTCCCATTTCTTGGCGAAGGCAGCGGCAGCTAAGGGGGATAAAACGAAACGTATAAAAGTGGAGTGAGAGAAAAATCGGGGAAAGCGTTGATTTACAAAGGGTTTGATGATAATGAACGAAATGAGAGGGAAAAACGAAACGTTACATTCGCTTTACATTTGCTTTACGTTTGGGCTCGATTTGAACGGTGTTTGAAGGGTATTTCTTTACATCGGGGCTGAGAATGTTATGTTTTGGGCTGTCCTGACGGCTGTATGAGGCATTTCGTGGGCTTCTGGGCGCGTATGACTGCTCATGTGGGTGCTTTATCTTCTGGACATGGAAATGGGCGCTTGTGGGGCTTAAAACGGCTTGTTTGGGTGGTGATTGAATGAAGGAGGGTGTGGCTGCGGCCATGCCTTTTATTTTGCTTGTTTCTTGCTTTTTATGATTGTAAATTCTTCCAAATAGTTATTATTTGGTATATTTGCAAGCGAAAAAGAATATTTTAGGAAACAGAAAGGAATGGTTATGACAAAGGTTATACACGTGCATTTGATACATGGGCGGAAGAACTACTACTTCGGCTCAATATCGGCGATTTACACGGTTTTGACGGAGGAAGAGGTAGGGATAAAGAAAAGCTCGCTACTGCACGCTGGGTTGGCTGACGGAGGCGTAATACTCAACAAAAAGGCGATGATACGGCAGGGAGAACTGATAAGAGGCAGCATGGAGGACAAAAGCAAGAAATAAAGATGCTTTGAACGGTTAAAACGCTGATATAACGGCATTTGAACGGCTTGAACACTGATTTGAACAGTGGGCAAGCCGTTTTTGCGTTTTATGGGTTCCTGAATGGGGCTAAAATGGGCATTTTTATGGCTTGGGGTGACACTTGGAGTGACGTTTGGTGTGACAATGAAAAACGAAATGTTCAACTTGGTGTGACATTTGGTGTGACACTTTTAACATAGAGAACAAAGGATTGACCCCCTATATACTTCCGAATAATTTTTGATTGATGTCGTTTTCGGCTGTTTAGGGGGTGGGGATAATACCACGTTTTTGCATGGTTTCCGTCATTGTAGTTTGCGTGGAACGCCCTGTTTATCGGGGTATTCGTTGTTTTGCAGCCCCATTATACTTATATATGTGCGTGCGCGACGCGTTTTGCGGTGCGTGGCGTGTGTGATGCGTGCGGTGTGAGTGTCAGATGAGACGCACGAGTCCGACGATGGTGCTCAAGCTGCGTATGTCATCGCGCGGAAGAAGGAACGGCTTGTGTACAGAGTCGTTTTCGGAGACACATAATATGCAGTCGTCATGCTTGTCGCTCTCCTGCACACGCTTAACGATGATGCCCTGGCTTGTTTCGAGCACATAGACGGTGCCCCATTGGAAGAAACGGATGTCGGTGATTTTGTGGCAAGCGAGGAGGTCGCCGCTATAATAGAGCGGCACCATGGAGTCGCCAGAGACGCGGATGAGGAAGTCTGCGCCCTTGTCGGCAAATTCGGGTATGACATAACGCTCCCAGTTGCCCATACCCACGCCACTGCCACCGTCGGCAGGGAAACCAGCGACTGCATCGAGCGGTATAAGTGGAATACCATCATCGCTGCCTTCGGGAACTTGATGCGCTATCTCGATGTGACGCTTTTGTGGTATCGTTTCGGTTTGTTGAGCAATTTGGAGCATGGAACCCTCACCAGTCAACAACCATTTTGCGTCAATATTGAATTGTAATACAATATTCTGTATTGCAGAAGTTCCAACACTGCTCCGCCCCTTGGAAATTTCAGTAACCATAGAGGCGCTTATACCTAACTTTGCGGCAAAATCACGTTTGTCGCTCACTTTATTATCTCTTAAAAGTGCCTCATATGCCTCTATAAAGCGGGCGGAGACTTCATTTTTTGCTTCCATAATACAGAATATTGAATTATTTAGCCCGAAAAATTTGGTGTTTAATACAGAAAACTGTATCTTTGCAGCGCATTTAAGATTAAACGAGCGGTCAAAGATAGTGAAAAAGGCCGAGAATTACAAATTTTAGCAATTAAAGAATATGAACGATGAGAACATTTCGCTGTCGGAGCTTGTGGAGGAGATACAGAGCGAGGCAGACAGAAGGATAGAGAACACGCGGCGCTTTTATGAAGCGGGCAAGCGTGACAGCGCCGCAGGTGTATATGACAAGTGGTACAGATACAACACCTACCAGGACGGTAGAGCCTACGACATCGGCTGGATGGAGAAGAACGCGGAGGTGAAAAACGAGACCGTGAAGTTCTTGAATCCATAAGGAGATGACAACCGAGGTGGAATGATTGGATAAGGATAACCCGGAAGCCCCAGAGTGCTGCACTGGATAGTCAGCCACCGCACTGGACAGTCGGCAAGGGCGGCCTCGGATGACGGCGGGAAAGACCGCAGGAGTGGCACGGATGCTGTGCGCAGGAAAATTGGAATAAGCGAAAGCGAAGAGCGTAGGACAGCGGCATGGGTGTTGTGCGAAGCACACGTTTTCCTCGCCATGGCAAAGCTCAGACAAGTATGGCTTTGCTCATGGCTTACGGAAAAGTTCGACTCCCCACACTCCACAAGAAAGTAATAACGAACTAAAAACGAGACTACAATGAAAAAGGTAATATCGGTAACGAGAGAGCAGCGCGACTTTTTGAGCAGGACTTTCAAGGTGACAAATGTGATGGTGAGCTACGCTTTGAATTTTCACCCGGTGAAAGGTCAGAGCGACTTGGCAAAGAAGATACGCCGCCTTGCCTTGCAGCGTGGTGGCTATATGCTGGTAACGGCTCCTGCGAGCGAGGTGGTGTTTGATTACGATGGCGTGTTCAAGCAGTTCTTCGAGAACGGCTGGATGTGGGAGTGCGACAAGAACACTGGCGTGCTGGAGTTGAAAGACGAGAAGGGTGACGTGGTGGAGCGCATTGAGAATGCCTATATCACCGACATAAATTCCGTGCAGAAGAAGGTGGAAGCCATGTGTATGGGCTAAGCCTCACCAGGCCTTTTTGAGCCTTTCTACGCCATTGTGGAGAGAGGCGGAAAAGGCAGAGAAAGCAAAGAGAAACAAACGAGAGACGAAAATGGAATACTACAACAAGATATTGTGCGTGACGCATGCCGAGCTGACTGGCGGAAACGAGCCGGTCATCAAGGCGGGCACCCTGCGCCAGAACGTGTGCCGCAGCAACATAGCGTGCGCACGTCGTGGCGGCGGCGAGGGATGCCAGGCACTGTATGTGTGGAGCAGTATTCCGGAGAAGTACAGACGGCGTTTTGTGGCCGTGTACGGCGACCCCGAAGAAAAGATGCGGGAGGCAATGATGAAAGCGAGCATACGAATAGACGCGAAGGCGCGTGAGTTTTACGAGGCCTACACCTACATGGACAAGGACGGGCAGGAGCGGCACCTGACGGAGAAGATGATAGAGGAATACACCATCAACGCCTCGGTGCTGGGCGAGCTGCAGAAGATGGCAGCGAGACGGCAAGCGATAAGGAGCAGTCTGAACGCGCCGATGGCCGGGGCGTGGGACCTAATACTGGACAGTTCGGAGCGCATGCGCGAGAGCTACGGCCACACGCTGCCCGGGACACTGGCGAGACTGAAAACGAGGCTGAAGGCATGGAAGGCGGACGGCTACCAGAGCGTGGTGAGCGGTAAGTTGGGCAACTCGTCGGCACTGAAGATCACGGGCGAGTTCCTGCGTGCGATAGTGGCGCTGAAGCGCAGCCGTGTGCCGGTATATACCGACGCGCAACTGTTCGAGCGAGCCAACGAGATAGCCGAGGAGCGCGGGTGGAAACCGATAAGGAGTCTGAGCGGCATGAAGAAGTGGCTGAACAGCCCGGCGGTGGAGCCGCTGTGGTACGATGCCGTGTATGGCGAGCAAGCCGCTCGACAGCGTTACGGCCGCAAGCACAAGACGGCATTGCCGACAAGGAGAGACTCGCTGTGGTATGGCGACGGCACAAAGCTGAACCTCTACTACCGTGACGAGCAGGGCAAGGTGAGGACCACGCAAGTGTATGAAGTGATAGACGCAATGAGCGAGGTGCTGCTTGGCTACTGCATCAGCGACACGGAGGACTACGAGGCACAATACCACGCCTACCGCATGGCGATACAGACGAGCGGCCACAAGCCCTGGGAGATAGTGTATGACAACCAGGGTGGGCACAAGAAGCTGGACGCGGACGGTTTTATAGGCAAGATATGCCGCGTACACAGGCCGACGCAGCCGTACAACGGCGAGTCGAAGACGATAGAGAGCGTGTTCGGACGGTTCCAGGCCCAGGTGCTACACAAGGACTGGCGGTTCACCGGCCAGAACGTGACCGCGAAGAAAGCCAGCTCGCGCCCCAACATCGAGTTCATCGAAGCCAACAAGGACAGCCTGTACACTCTGGAGGAACTGAAGGATGCCTACGCCAAGGCACGCAAGGAATGGAACGAGGGTCTGCACCCCGCCACCGGCGAGCGGCGCATAGACATGTACGAGCAGAGCGTGAACGAGGAGACACAGGAGGTGACGCTGCACGACATGGTGGATATGTTCTGGGTCTTTACAAAGCGCATGGCCACATTCACCGACCAAGGACTACAGGTGACGGTGAAGGGACAGAAACGGCAGTACGAGGTGTTCACCACTCCCGGCGTGCCCGACCACGAGTGGCGGCGGAAGCACACCTACGAGCGTTTTGTCGTGGCCTACGACCCCTACGACTTCGCGAGCATCAGACTATACACGAAAGGCACAGACGGCTCGCTGAGGTTTGAGCGTACCGCCGAGCCGTATGTGGTGATACACCGCGCCCTGCAAGACCAGCAGGAGACGGAGGACGCCAAGTTCATCCGCCAGGAGCAGGACGCCAACCTGCAGGACCGCATAGAGCGGACGGTGGCCGGGCGGACGATAGCCGCCGAGCATGGCACGGACGCGGAGCAGCAAGGACTGAAGAGTCCGAAACTGAAAGGCACGACAGCCGCCGTGCAGCGGCAGATAGCCCACCGCATGGAGCGGTACTCGCAGCCGCCCGAGCAATACCAACTGGGCCGACACACGAAATCGCTGAGCCTGGACGACTGGCTGGAAGTGATGGACGGCAAGGACGGGCAAGACGACGAGCTGCATATACCGCTGCCGATGGAGAAGAAGATAGCATCAAAACTGTAGAATCAATAAAAACAAACGATATGAACGAGAAACAGAAAGAACAGATACGCGAGGCCCTGCGCCTCTATGTGATGAAATATCCGAGCCAAAACAAGGCAGCAGCCAGTTTGGACGGTACGAGTGCGGGCACGGTGAGCACGATACTGAGCGGCAAGTGGGAGAACATCAGCGACGACATGTGGCGCAAGATAGCCTCGCAGGTGGGCACCGCCACGCCGGGCGAATGGCAGACGGTGGAGACCACCGCCGCCAAGGAGATGGCCTACGCCATGACGGACGCGCAGGAGTGGAAGAACGTGACCTGGGTAGTGGGTGAAGCCGGATGCGGCAAGACCACGGCCGCCCGACAGTATGAGCGAGAACACACGGGAGCCTACTACATACTCTGCTCAGAGGACATGAAACGCAGCGACTTCATCAGGGACATCGCCAAGAAGATAGGCCTCAGGACAGAGGGCATGACGATACGTGACATGCTGGACAGCATCATCGGGCAACTGATACAGACGCAGAACCCCGTGCTGCTGTTTGACGAGGCCGACAAGCTGACGGAAAGAGTGTTCCACTACTTCATCGACCTGTACAACCGCCTGGAGGACAAATGCGGCATCGTGTTCTTCTCCACCTCGTACATCAAGCGGAGGATGAAGATGGGGCTCAGATACGACAAGAAAGGCTACAACGAGATACACTCGCGTATAGGCCGCAAGTTCTTCGAGCTGGAGCAGACCAGCCCCAACGACGTGTATGCCATCTGCGTGGCTAACGGGCTGACTGACCGAAGGAAGATAGCCGAGGTGGTGAAAGACGCGGAGCAGTATGACTTCGACCTCAGGAGAGTGAAGAAAGGCGTACACCGGGTGAAGATGATGAACGCCTGAACGATGTTTGAACAGTGTTCAACAAACGATTGAATGACATGAAAAGAGCGATAAGCGTGAGCGAGCTGCTCGCCATGAAGAAGCAGACCTACAAGCTGAGCGACGAGTGGCGCGAAGCCTTCGGTGAGCCGGAGAAGAACGGCGTGTGGTTTGTGTGGGGGCGCAGCGGCAGCGGCAAGACGAGTTTCGTGCTGAAGCTGTGCAAGGAGCTCTGCCGGTTCGGCAAGGTGGCCTACGACAGCCTGGAGGAAGGTTCGAGCCTGACGATGAAAAACGCCTTTATCCGTGCCGGTATGCAGGACGTGGCCCGACGGATGGTGCTGCTGGACGGCGAGAGCATGAACGACCTCGACAAGCGTCTGGCCAAGCGGAAAAGCCCCGACACGGTGGTGATAGACTCCTACCAGTACACGGGCATGAGCTTTGAGGACTACCGCGCATTCAAGGCACGGCACCCCAACAAACTGCTCGTCATCATCAGCCAGGCCGAAGGCACACGACCCAAAGGGCGGACGGCGGTGAGCGTGATGTATGACGCGGCACTGAAGATATGGGTGGAAGGCTACCGGGCCATATCGAAGGGACGATATTTCGGAGACAAGGGCTACTACACCATCTGGGCGGAACGAGCCGAGGAGTACTGGAGTAAAGATATAAAACAATGAGCAAGAACTTAGACGACTACCGGCAGGGCGACACGATATACATCCTGCTGAAGAAGAGCCAGGCGGAGAGCGTGATGGACGAGTGGCTGGAGGGCAACTGGCAGAGCGACATGACGGTACACCGCAGCCAAAAGACAAAGGGATGTGTGGTGCTGGAAACTACCGACCTGATGTTTGCGGCACGGATTATCCAGTGGC
>OLFU01001495.1_pt1 | contig 22468 bp, 21 predicted proteins | sample 1605161 | NCBI WGS metagenome assembly OLFU01 (sample SAMEA3888914, study PRJEB22519) | human gut metagenome | biome: human gut; feature: human-associated habitat; material: faeces | place: Denmark | collected 2011
ATGTCAGAACAGCCTCGTCTGTCAGTGTGAAATGGTGCGGCGTTGCTTCCGTGTGAATATTTGCGCCGAGTGATTTAAAGTGGCGGATAATGTCTACGGAACGTCCCGAGCTGATATGCTGCATAACAACGTCGGCGCCTGAATGCAGCGCGATCATGCAGTCTCTTGCGACGAGGGATTCTTCGGCGATAGAGGGAGAACCGTAAATGCCGAGCTGTTCAGACACCGCGCCGTGGTTGACGCCGTTGTTTTTAATAAATGACGGATCTTCTTCATGAAGGCTGATCGGTACGTTTAGCTGTTTGGATTTTTCCATTGCCTCGTATAAAAACGCGGCGTTTTTCAACGGAATGCCATCGTCGGTAAATCCGCATGCTCCGGCAGTTTTCAACGCTTCCATGTCGGTCATTTCTTCGCCGCGCAGTTTATGAGAGACGGAAGCGGCCTGATAGACGTGTATTTTTTCGTCTTTCGCTCTTTCTAAAATATCTGTTAAAGTTTCTGTATTGTCTACGACCGGAGACGTATTTGCCATACAGATGACAGAAGTAAATCCTCCTGCGGCGGCGGCCTGTGAACCTGTGTGGATATTTTCTTTGTAAGTAAATCCGGGGTCACGGAAATGGATATGCGTATCGATAAGTCCCGGCGCGACAGTCAGACCGGCGGCATCTGTTACCTGCTCGTTTGGGGCAGGTGAAAGAGTGTTTCCGATTTCTGTAATGATCCCGTTTTTGATTCGGATATCGTAATTTCCAGATTTTTTAGTGGCAGGGTCTATAAGAAAACCGTTTTTAATAAGCATGAAAAAACCTCCCTAATAAATCAAGTCTTTTTTCCTTTAAAATAAAGGTTTTTTAAAGTTTCTATCTCAGATGAATGAACAAGAATCATGGATATTTCTCTGTATCTGGTACGAAAATAGCTAGTTTAGGGTATACGAAATAAAACGTCTTTTTTATTCGTTTTAAATGGCCTTGTGTATTCCCTTCCATCTATGGCAACGCACCTCCCGTGTCTACCAGGATCATCACTTCGTGAGTCCTAACTTCCTTCGTTCTGCCTATCCATAATCCGGGTGTCAGCTTAGCTCCTTGTCAGGGTCTTGCCCTATGGAAAATATTCCTGCCAACTACCTGCTCATTCTTTGTTCCTATTATTACTGACTTGCTTCCTGTAACAGCACTTTTCAGTGGACGTTCCCCATTACATTCTGCTTTTGTACCTTTTCGGGTTGGTTACTTCCTGCACTCTATGCTGCAAGCATCTGTGGTCTCTTGATATCTTGCATCATCTTTGCACCGTCATAAGTCACACCTTTAGTCAAAATCGTATAAAAGATTCTTAAGACTTTACACGCAACTGCTATGACTGACTGCATCTTCTTTAGCGGATTTTCTTTTCTAGTTCGATAATACCGGTGTACTTCCTTAAATTCTTCATTCCTTGCAATCAAGGATATGGCTGCTTCATACAGTACATATCTGAGGCGTTTTCTTCCTCTGTAGCTGATGTGACTCTCGCCCTTATGTTTTCCCGAACTACACTCTACAATGGCATATCCAGCTAGTTTTTGCAGTTGCTTTGGATTATCAAAACGTGTGATGTCTCCTACTTCGGCAACAAATCCACTCACTGTTTTCAATCCAACTCCTTTGATTTCCAACAACTTATCTATATGAGGAATCTCTGACAACTTTTCCTCTGTCAGGCTCATCAGGTCTTCCTCTCTATTTTTGTAGATTTCATAATCGTTCAGTAGATTCTTCAATTCAATTCTTGCACTATCAGGTGCTTCCTGGCTTCCAATACTGTGCTCTGCAGCCGTTACCAGGGTCTTTGCCCTCTTCAGTCCAGCCGCTCTCAACTTAGCATCCCGCCAAATCTTATTGATTCCATCTACACCCAGTTTTACGATATCTTGTGGCAAAGGTGCCTCTTTTAATATCATAAGACCACTCACAGAATCCGGATTTCTATAAACGTCTTTGATTTCCGGAAAATAGATGCTAAACCATCTTGCGATACGGTTCTTGATCCTTGTAATTTCTTCCTGGGTTTGTAATCTGAGATTTGAAAGACTCCGAATCTCAGCATAAATACCAGTTGGTATATATGGATATGAAAATCTCCCTTCATTTACCAGCGCCGCAATTGTCTTTGGATCCTTACGGTCATTTTTGTTTGGATTATTGTCATCCAGTTCTTTTGACTTCTTTACATGATGTGGATTTACATGAACCGGTTTCATGCCGTTGTCCTGCAGGTATGCTCCAAGGTTGAACCAATAGTGTCCTGTTGGTTCCATTCCCGGAATCACAACGTTTTTACCGTATTTTTCTGCAAAATCCGCCATCCATGCTTTTAAAGTCATAAATCCAGCTTCTGTATTACTGAATTCCAACGGTTTCTTTGAATACTCGTAATTACGCCAATCGAATGCTCTTGCAAAGTGCGTTTCACTTCCCACATCAATCCCAACAATTAATGTCTTTTCCGTAATAGATTTAATTTTTGCGTTCTGTGTGTTATACTTCATTTTAGATACCTCTCTGTTCAATAAGATTGTTACTAACCGTGCAAAGTCAGTAATCTTATTCTACACTGAGGTATTTTTTTCTCAACCTTCTTTCTTGGCGACCCCTACATTTGAATTATACAGGAAGCTCCTTTTTTATTCATAAGATCAGCATGTGTACCTTCTTCAACAACTCTTCCCTTATCTAGCACAAATATTCTATTGGCAACTTTTACTGAACCCAATCTATGTGTAATTAATATTGTAACTCTATCTTTAGTAATTTCAGTAAATATTTTCGATTCTTCTACTGGATCGATCTATTGCAGCCGTGGGTTCATCAAGATCTATCATAGGGCTATCTCTATAAATGCCTCTCACTATTGCCACCTTCTGCCACTGTCCTCCTGATAAATCAATACCATAATATTGTGGTCAAAAACACCCCTCTATAATACCTACGGATTGTTCCGCGCTACACAATCACACAATCCTGGTAGCATACCATTACATTCATTTGATAAAATAATTTCCAAGCAATTGCTTAGTTTCGGGAATATCACTAAAATTATATTCCGAATCTCATACCAGAAATCTGGAATGCAAGCTTTTTGCTCTATTATATACTACAAGGTCCCTTCACACTTTCATTCCATAGAGCTAGTTTTTCGAGTTTTAACTACATTAATTGTAAACCTATAAGAACTGTCCAACGGAAATAAATTCAGCTTATTCTCATTAAATGGATTAGGGATAACCCAGCCTGTAACCTCATACCTTCCTTCGTTTAATGGAATCTGTAGAAAAAATTCCCCATAACCAACTTTTCCCTTATCGGTCTTAACTAATTTATAAAATTGATTATCTATTTCTACTGCATTCCAATTAATCATCAAAATAATAGCATAGTATTCTGTATCTTCATACCCTCCAACCCGATATGCCAATTTTAATTCTTCACCAGATTCTATAGTTATTTCTTTTGGTGGCAACCTGTTACTCTCTCCCTTACTATAATCTATATTAAACAATAATCCTTGATATGATTTATTATTCAACATCTCTATGCTTGTATATTCATCATCTAAATCTATAAAGGAATCACTATCTTCAAAAATTAACAAGTAATCTAACGCTATACTATAACTATTAGTTAAATTTTCTGATAAATTTCCAGCATTAATATTTGCACCTGAAATTAGAAAAACTGTTAATTTATGACGTTTACTTTCATCAATATCATTTGGTAAAAAAAAAGAGATTTGTTTTAACGATTTATCATTTAATGAAAAATAAAATGAATTATATGATTGACCGTTAATTTTTATAGTTACTTCTTCATAATCTACATATACCTTTAAAACAAATTCTCTATATTTTCCTGCATTTTCTATTTCTGCATATAAAGGATCATTTAGTGAACTTATTTTAATAATCCCTTCTTCCTCATTAATCTTTTTTACGTCATCAGTAAACACATTAAAATAATAACCATTATCTATTTGTAGATAATTCATTTCTGATAAAAAAAATATTTGTCTCATTTTTATAAGCAAAACAATACATAATATAACAATAAAAATAAATTTAAACCTTCTTTTTTTTACCACCATTTTCACCTCTCCCTAGTATAATAAAATGTGCCCGGATTTACTAACCCAAGCACATTTTATTATATATATTTACTACTAATTAATATGTTTTAGATGTTTGAGCAGACTGCCATCCGCCACCACTTACTAATTGAATCCAATGATCACCCCTAAACGTACAGGAACTAGTTTTTGACGATACTGTCGCAGAATCTACAGTAGATACATTGTACTCTATTTTTACTTCCGAGCAGTATGTATCACCATTATCATCATCACAAAAAATTTGCGCTTTTACAACATTTGCATTACCTGAATATACCTCCGTACGGGCATATGCCTGTGGCTTAGCACCTAAAGGATCACTTGCCTTAATACTCCCCTTTCCCCAAGCATCACTTGACCGCATACCATTCATGGTATCGACTTCCACAACCGTAACAAAGTTTTCACCATCACATTCGTTTGCCAAAACAGGCACTGCCTGTCCTAATGCAAGTAGTGCAACAGCTACTATTACTTTTTTTATTGTTTTTTTCATCCCGCTACCCCTTTAATATGATTTTGAAGTTTCTGCTCTTTGCCAGCCGCCACCTTGTATGCGTTGGATTCTATGCACACCTGCAAATGTACACGAACTAGTTTTAGCAACAATTGTTCCTGATGTTGCTGATGCTGCATTTTCATTTTCAACTGCCTCTAAACTCTCCACTGTATTGTCTGAATTAGTAACTGAAATCTGTGCTGACACCTTATATGCTGAACCTTCTTTTACAGACGTAACTGCATATGCTTCTGGTTTACTAAAAACAGGGTTTGTTCCATACAAATTTCCCCATCCCCAAGATTCTTCCGTAGAACCTCTTGCTAAATCTTCTGTTTGCATAGAATCTACTAGTTCAAAATTACGAATTGACTCTGTTGCATTAACATTTATTGTAACAGAAAACAAAATTATGCTTATAACTACTAGTCCCATTTTCTTATTTAGCGCCATAAACTGACCTCCTTTTAATTATTCAATATATTTACTTTCAAATAGTTTGTATTATTTTTGTTATAGAATTCGATTTTTAAACTATTTTCTTCATTTTGACAAAATTGTCTAGGCACAATAATAAAATCATCCCCTGTTTCTATCTCACCACTCAATCCCATGCTGTCTAATATATATTGATAGTATTCTTTAAAATCTTGTAATTGATATTCTGTTATATATTCTGTACCTGTTTCTACAACATCCCAATACACAGTTGTATCATCAACTAACGGAAAAGCCCATATAAACTTCAATGTTTTCTCATTATCACAATCATACACATTTATTGTCATATCAAAAAATTCATAGCTATATAAATAACTTGATTCTATAACTCTTTGTGAACACATTATAAAATGAACTTCTTTCTTTTCTTGTACTTCTATAACAAATGCCTCTTCCTCACAATACTTTATATTGAATTTCACATCTTCTGTAGAACAATTAATAATCATTTCTATCAAGTCATTTTTTGAACAATTACTCAAATATGAAGTTGCGTATTCTCCATTAAAAGAAGCTTTTCCCTTAATCGGAATATTAATTTCTTCTTTTGTAAAGAAATCAGTAACGTTAATCGATGATACGTAATTTGCCTGACCGCATCCTAAAAAAGCCACCGCTATTATTGCTACCAATATAAGATTAGATAGTTTATTTCTAATATTCATGCTTTTATGGCCTAAAATATGTATTTCCACCGACAATCCCACTTAATGTTACATGTGAATAGTTATTATAGCCAAAATGTGATACATATTGTCCTGAATCATTATCATATCCATAAATCACGACTGCATGATTAATATTTTTACCATGAGATGCACTGTAAAAATTTCCAAATAGAATAGTCGGACGATTATTTGATATTTCTGATGATGCATTAATATTAGTAAACCAATATCCTACAGAAGCGCTGATATTTCTATCACTGCAATATCTTTGTAATACATCACTGATCGTATTAGGATAAGAATCTGTACCATACCCAAGTGATTTTCCAATTTCCACTAAATTTTCCGTCAAGCTAGAGCCTACCAGACCACTACTATTGTACCATGTACTTGGTATATAATAATTATTGGGCTGCCTTCTCTGCCAGTAATATAGAATAATGTTTGCAGCTACATAACCACAGCATCCATTTCCTTCCGAATAATAACCACAATTACTTGTTAACTGTTTAATAATATTATAATCAGTTACATACGTATAAGATGTTGCTCTTGTAGACGCCAAACTGTTAATTTCTGCCTTACCCTCTACCACATCCAAAACTGCTACGTCCTTATGAGCATTCAACGTTGTATCTAGTGTTGTACTCATTTCCGCCAACCCACTTTTATCAGATATAAGAAATTCTTCATCAGTTATTGTATGACAATATTTCCCTTCATTTTCAACATAATAAAAAGTCGGACCGCCATAATAAATCTTCCCAGAAACATTTAAATATGGTGAATTAGATTCAGCGGAATATTCAACAAAATTTCCAGATTCATTATGGTATATATAGTAGCCTGTAGGTGCACATTCAATTACACTATATTTATTACCGCTAAAATCTTCAATTTCCTTGACTCTAGATATGCTCACACTATTTCCACTTGTTACAGCAACCTTTGATTCAAAAACCGCTTTTTCCCTTTCTTCTGCTAATACTATATTGCTTTCATTTAAGTCTTCAGCTAACCGAACATCATTTTCATCTGATACAGTTTGTTCATTTTCAGCATCTCTATTAACATTTTCTGCCGCATATGTTACCATTCCTTGCATTAAACAACTTATAACTAACCCAAAAGAAATTATTTTTTTTACTTTTATCCTCATTATTAATCCTCCCTATTAAGTCAAGTGTTTTCCCTTAAAATATAAGGGATTTTTATTAGTTACTCTCAGATAAATGAGCCACGGTGATGGACATTTTCCTGTATCTGGTACGAAAATAGCTGGTTTTGGGTATACGAAAGTAAAACGTCTTCTTTGGAGTGTTTTACATGACCTTGTGTATGCCCTTCCATCTATGGCAGCGCACCTCCCGTATCTACCAGGATCATCCTGCATTTCTGCAGGAGTCCTAACTTCCTTCGTTCCGCCTGTCCATAACCAGGGTGTCAGCTTAGCTCCTTTACAGGGTCTTGCCCTATGGAAAATATTCCTGCCGACTACTGGCTCATTCTTTGTAATTCATCTTACTGACTTGATTAGCAATGGTTCTCTTGCTGGCACTTTCGTGGACGTTCTCCCAGTTTTGATTCCCTATGTATTCAGCTATTCTTGTTACAGCTGAACTCAGTTCTCAAATCCTGCTCTCAAGAACTCAGTTCAACTGTAACAAGTTTTTTTATCCTCTGACGCTTTAAGCTGCCTGTATTTCTGGCCGTTTGATGTCGCTTCTTACTTTCTCTGCATTATAAACAATTCCTTTTGTCAGAATCGCATAAAAGATTCGTATGATCTTACAGGCCACAGCCACTACGGACTGCATCTTTTTTAGAGGATTTTTCTTTCGAGTTCGATAATACTCGTGTATTTCTCGAAACTCCGTATTTTTTCCTACTACCGATATCGCTGCTTCATACAATACATACCTTAACCGTTTCCGGCCACGATAGCTGATCCGGCTTTCTCCATTGTGCTTCCCTGATTGGTCTGCCACAATTGCATATCCAGCTAACTTCTGCAGCTGTTTGGGATTATCAAAACGCTTGATATCTCCAACTTCTGCAAGAAATCCACTGACTGTGATCAGGCCGATTCCTTTGATTTCCATCAGCCTATCAACATATGGAATTTCCCCAAGTATCGCTTCAATTCTATGAAGCAGTTCATCTAATCTTGTCGCATATACATCCAGGTCATTCAGAAGATGTCTCGGTTCTATTCTTGCTGCTTCCGGTGTCTCTTTGCTTCCAACGCTATGCTCGGCTGCTGATACCAGGGTCTTTGCCCTTTTCATTCCTGCGCCTCTCAGCTTTGCGTCTCTCCAAATCTGATTTACACCTTCTGCTCCAAGTTTTTTTATATCTTCTGGAAGCGGTGCTATCTGCAGCACTTTTCGGCCACTTACTGCCTTTACATCCCCGTAAACGTCTTTATACTCAGGGAAATAGATAGAAAACCATCTGGCAATCCGATTTTTTATCCGGGTAAGTTCTTCCTGCGTCTGGAAGCGCAAGTTCGACAGGCTTCTGATCTCTGCGTAAATACCGGTTGGTATATAAGGATAAGAAAATCTTCCTTCATTTACCAACGCTGCGATTGTTTTGGGATCTTTTCGGTCATTCTTGCTTGGACTGTTATCATCCAGTTCTTTTGACTTTTTAACATGGTGCGGATTTACATGCACAGGCTTCATTCCGTTGTCCTGCAGGAACTTTCCCAATGTAAACCAATAGTGTCCTGTTGGCTCCATTCCGGGAATCACAACGTTTTTTTCATGCTTTTCTGCAAGATCCTCCATCCATGCTTTAAATGTCAGGAAACCAGCCTCTGTATTGCTAAACTCCAGCGGTTTCTTCGTATACTCATAATTCCGCCAGTCGAATGCTCTGGCATAATGAGTTTCACTGCCGACATCGATTCCTACAATCAAAGTTTTTTCAGTTATGGATGCAATTTTTGCGTTCTGTGTGTTATAATTCATTTCGATACCTCTTTGTTTAATAAGATTTTTACTAACCCTGCAAAGTCAGTAATCTTATTTTACACTGAGGTATTTTTTTCTCAACCTTCTATCTTGGCGGCCCCTACATTTGAATTATACAGGAAGCTCCTCTACCAAATTAATGATATTTTTTAATAAAATCCCACTATATTCTGAACTATTTTGTTTCTCTATTTCATATTATTCCTTTTTTATTTCATTACAGATTATAGTGTCGCTTGTTTCTACAGACTAAGTTATAACATCACTCGTCTATACCATTGCCCTCCTTTATAAAATTGTATCATTATTATTCATTGTACATATTCAAATGGCGAAATACATATATTTTATGACGAAAATAATATTTTAATAGTAAAAAGGATAATATTGAGCACATGAAAAACCCATAAATACCTTTAACAATACAAAAAGACAGATATGCACTGTCTTTCCACAATTACTCATTAATATCATATACAACATAATCTTTACATCAAATATATGATCTTCATCTGAAACTTCTATATTTCCATTATAATTTCTTACAACCCGCTTTACAATCTGTAATCCAATACCATGTTTCCCCACTTGTCTTTTTTGTTGACAAATATTTTTTCTGCTTAATTACCCTGCCTGCATAACTATTCTTAACATAAATTAACAGCATCCTCTTATCATACTTAACATCAACAAACAACCACTTATCTATTGAACTTCTCAATGTCAATATTGCATTCTCCGGATGGTTTCCAAATATTACATTTAAGTCAAAAACCATAATATCAATTTCTTTTGGTATATTAATTTTATATTCCACCCTGTTCAAATCTTCTGAGCTTTATTCAACATATAATTTAAAACATTGTCCACTTCTCCACTACTAGAATACTCTCTTTCATTTCCCAAAACATATGCCATTCTGTATGTGGTCTACAACTTCCTTTTTCTCATCTTTCTCCTCCATAATCATCAATTCATTCAAATGATGTTTCATATCATGACGCAAAGCGCTTATTTTCTTCCCTGACTGTATTAATATTTCTAATTGCTTGGAATAACCCACTATCTGCCTTTCAAACACCGCATTTTCTTCCAAATTCAAACAAGTTGCAAACAGTGCATTGTACAAATAAAATATTAGCATATTAATGCATAATAATCCTGTACTTAAAAGCATATGTTTTTTACAAAAATATAGTTCAGTCACTCCGTTCTGGATAATATTTACTTTTCAAGGTTCGACCGACCGCTGGGTCTTGGTCAGCAGGCTCAAGATTCCGAGAGCCTATTATAATTTGGAAAAATCCCTGACGTATCGCAACATAAACCTTCTCTTTCTGTTCTCCCTGATATTCTACGCTATAGTGAAAAGCATACGTAGATTTGCTGCAATATTCGCTGGTGGAAACTAAAATTAAAGATAAACTCCCATAGTAACAATAAAAGTTAAAGAACTCTTTCTCTTTTTGTTCATTATCTATGTAGATAAAAACAGCTGCATTTATTATCTAATATCTATTTCATTAGTAATGTGTATAACATAATTTTTATATGAAAAATATTATCTTTATCCAAAATTTCTATATTTCCATGATAATTCTTTACCACTCTTTTCACATTCTGTAATCCTATGCCATGTTTACCCACTTCCATTTTAGTCGTCAAGTAATCCTTTCCAGCTTTAATCACATTATTATCATAACTATTTTGAATGTCTATAAACAACATTCCTTTTTCATACTTAACAAGGACCGTCATCCATTTATCCTTTGATTCACTTGCTGCTTGTATAGCATTCTCAAGCAAATTTCCAAAAATAACATTTAAATCAAACAGACGAATACCAAGTTCTTTCGGTATACTGATTTTATATTCCACTTTATCTAATATCTCTTGCGCCCTATTTAACATATAATTCAATATACTATCAACTTCTTTATTTCCGCTATTGGAATACTCTCTTTTATTTTCTATAAACGCCTGCATATTTTGTATGTAATCCATAATTTGCTGATTATTGTTTTTTTCTGCCATTATTAACAATTCATTTAAATGATGCTTCATATCATGACGCAAAGCACTGATTTTTTCTTCTGACTGCATCAACACATCCAATTGATTGGCATAACTATTTATTTGTCTCTCAAACAATGCATTTTCTTCCAATTTTATATATGTATCCAGTAATGCATTATACAAATAAAATATCAACATATTAATAAACAATATTCCTGCACTGACCGACACCAATATTACTCGATTATTAAGATTATTCATCAAAAGAATAAATAATATTATTATACTTATTATTGGAATCAAAATTAATACATTCCAATAGGGTGGAGTAAATAAAATTTCTTTTTTCTTAATCAAAAATCTTTCAATAATAAATTCACAAATGCTAATCAGTAAAACTGTTATATATGCAGAAATTTCATTATATTCTTCTCTTACTACATAATTGCCAAAAGAGTATACTGACAAGATATCACATGCCATATTTATACCATAAACCAAAATTGACACCAATATCTTTTTCTTCTGTTCTCCATCATACACTTGTGTAACCATATAAAGCATAACTAAATTGGTTATAATATTCACTGGAGGAAAATGAAATATAACGTGAACTCCTGTAGTCATGAAAAAAAATAAGAAATAGAGTATCTTCTCTTTTCGTTTATTCTCTATATCCTTTTGAAAAAATAAAGATAAAAACTTTTTTACTACAAATGTTCTGAATAAATTTGTACTTATTGTTGTAAAAATATCAAACATTTTATTTCATTTTCTCCCATTCGTTTTTCATAATCTGTTCTCTTACGATTTTTCGATATGGTTGGCTAATATTCAACAAAGCTCCATTCTTCATTTTGACTAATTCATACGAGCATTCCGTAACAAAATCTAAATTAATCAAGTATGATTGATGTATCAAAATAAAATTATGTGGTACCATACTTGCAATTTCTTTTAATTTCCCATTAAACTGCCTCTCTTCCTCTTTAAAAACAATATTAATTTTCTTATTCTGGCTATAAAAATAAATAATATTTTTATATGGAGCCTTAAAATGATACCCTTTACATTGATATTCAAAAAGCTGATTTTTTCTTTCGTAAAGTTTAATGCTCCTAACCATTACATCATTTATCATCTTTTGCGTGAGTGGTTTAATCAAAAAATCTAATGGCTGTACACAAAACAAATTCATTGCATAACTGCTTTTTGAAGAAATATAAATTATCGTAGTTTCTATATTTTCTAGCTCTTCCCGTATAAAATTACCTATTTTGATTCCATCTGTACTAATTAATTCTATATCTAAAAATAATATGTCTAATGTATTTTCCTTTTTCAAAAAACTGCAAAGACTTTCTCCTGTATACCAAACACTAACATCAATTTTAATTCCTTGCATCTCTCCATAAGCATAAAGCATATTCTCCAATTCTGCACAGGTTCCTTTTTCATCATCACAAATCCCTATATGAAACACATCATGCCCTCCCACAATTTTTGCTTTACATTCTACCGCTTTATTTATCATTTTTCAATCTCACACTCCTCTTTTATTTTATATATTAAATAATAAATATTTAAAATATTTATTCAAAACTATTTTATCATATTTTAAATATTTTAAAACGATTATTATCTTTTTAAATAGTCTAAAATATGCTTAGAGAGGAGGAATATGCTATGTATGAAAATTTTATCAGGGAACGCATTAATGGTCTGCGTATGCAACATAATCTTTCCGAATATCAATTGAGCCTAGATTTAGGACATTCACAAGGATACATTCAATCTATTACGTCTGGCAGAACCCTACCCTCTATGTCCGCATTTTTAGACATTTGTGAATATTTTAAAATTACACCTTTGGAATTTTTTGATCCTGCCATTAATAATCCACCATTGTTTCATACTGTTATGGATGATATAAAAAAATTATCTGAAAACGATTTACTACTCTTATCATTAGTCTTGAAACGAATAACTACAGTTTCCTCAAATTCAGAAGATTAACTAATATGTTGTAAAATAAATGACTGATACAAATACACGTTTAGCGTATAATAGAGTTACCGATAAGCTTGTAGGTCTCCACTATGTCAAGAAAACTTTAAAATTACTGTTTCATAAAAGAGAGTATAAATACCTCCATATCAGATGAAAAACTGTGAAGTTCTAGTCAATCTTCACGTACACTTTTTCAAAATATATTAATGGTATACCCCCGTACAGACGATGCTCCGGCTGATAGTGATAATTCAGTGTACCGTCCCGAAAACGCTGTTCCATTTCCTTTGCCACATCCATGGCATACTTCTCATTTGCCTGCCCGATGCGGCTCATGTTTTCTATCCGTTTCTTTGCTGCTTCCGAAAAATCTCCATCATAATTCTCCGGCAGTGCCTGACTGCGTCTCTTTTCCCGGTTCATCGGGCGAAGCCCACTGAATGCTTCCTCCCGGTACTTTGCTTCATACCTGTAGAGACTTCTTTTGGATATCTCGTACTTTTCTGCTATCTCTTCCCGAAGTTGTCGCCTTTTTGCTTCATCCAGATCTTCGTCTAATAACGGTGCTATCATCTGATAGCGCCTGAGTGCTTCTTCGTCCTGCCATTTCTTTACTTCTTTGCTCTGCATAAGCGTTACCTCCTTTTGAGGCAATCTTATTACAAACCAAAAATGACAGCACACAAAAGTAGGTGCATAACCTTACGTCTCCGGATACGGTTCTATCCGCCCTCCGGAGTTATATAGAAACCTGGTGACCACTGACAGCCACCCGGGGCTTATCCTTTCCTTTAGTTCCTTCAGCAAAGACTCACCGGATTTCAGGAACTTTATATCGAAATCCATGAGATGATGCAGCATCGATCTCATCTGTCCGCCTATGTTTGCTTCATTTTGGCTGATCCACCATTTCCAGTGCTTCATGGTACCTTCACTGGGATAATCCTCCGTACCTAAATCATCAGAACCGACCACTTCATCCACCACATCCTCTATGATATCAGAACCGTAGTGCTTGTATGGAATCATACAGTCTGGCAGTTCATTATGAAGTCTCCGGCATTTTTCATTGGTACATTTCAACCGGTTAATGGCAAACCAGCTTTTCTTTCCGCCTGCTTCTTTATGAACCCGCAGCTTCCTGTCCCTCCTGCATAGAGGGCTTCCGCATTCCGGACAGATGGTATCTTCTTCACTGATTACTAAAAATATCTTTTTCCTCATTGCGTTCTAACCGATACTTTGATACGATAACCATGGTAGCGATACCACCATAGATCCTGGAACGATCGACTCGCCAAAGAAGAAGGTTCCAGGATCCTTTCTTTTTATTCTTTGGTGACAGTATATCGGTTAATTCTGTGACAGGCAACTAAGTTAATTGTAAGTCAGGCTGAAAGGGGCGCAACACTAATATAGTACTCTTCATCATCTTTTACAAATTCATAAGCTATAAATTTGTAAATACATTTACCAAAATCTTCTTTTTCTTCAATATATTTCCATTCTTGAAATTTCATTTCGTCAAAAAAAAATTCTAAATCATCCGAATTCACTATAGTTCCTATCTCTTTACCATTTGATGACTGTATCTCAACAAATTGATATACTCTTTCAATATCAAATCCTTTTGAAGTACATCCCAATAGACCTATCATACATATTACAATTATTAATAACCCTTTTATTTTCATACAAATCCTCCTCAAAATTCAATATTCTGTTGTTCTATAAACCGTCTATACAAAAGATTATTCTCAACCAAGTTAAGTACCTCCTAATTTTTTTATATTATAAAAGAGTTTTGAATAAAAACAATAAGTATGCCCCGATATACAGTTTTTCGCCCTAACATACGCAACTATTTCATAGTGTATTCTCACGATATATGTTATAATTTGTATTAGATTAGTTGCTTCCTACTACAAATATAATAAAAGAGGTAAAAATGTTTACTGTTGCTATTTGTGATGATGACAAGATTGTACTCAGTTCAATTCAAAAATGCATAGAAGAATTTGCCACCGAAAATAATATATCCATATCCGTTGATTTATATGATTCCGGCAAAAAATTGTTAGAAACATCACTAAAATATAACGTTATCTTCTTGGACATTATTTTACAAACAGAAAACGGCATAGATATAGGTACTCAACTCCGAAAATTGAATGCATTTACATATATAATTTATATTACAAATTATAAACAATATCATGAAACGGCACATAATAATGTACATTCTTTTGCATTCCTTACTAAGCCAATTTCAAAAAAAATCATTTATAAACAACTTAATGACATTCTTATTTATGAATCACAAAATAATGATCCCCTTTATATTGCGCGTTTCATAACTTATGAGCAAGGATTGACCGAATTTAATATAGATGATATATATTTTTTTGAATATATAAAGAAACGATATGTCAAGATATGCAGTAAAAGCGGTGATTATCATTTTAATGAAAAAATCGGAAAGATAGATATTGACATGGCGAGTTATAACTTTTTTATGCCACATCAAAGTTTTGTAGTTAATTTAAAATATGTAAAAGATATAAAAAACTACGAATTATTAATGACCAATGGGATAAGGATTCCTTTGTCTCAAAAACGTGCCGTACTATTCAGAAATGCTCTAAACAATTATTTAGAAAAAATGTTAATACTATAAAGGGAGATCCTTTTATGAATACTTATATCATTTACTTTGTTTCTGTAATTAATTGTTATGTTTCTGCACAACTAATTTTTGATCATTTTAAAATAAATTTTAACTCTACATATTCAAAAAAATGGATTTATAATATAGTTACCATTTCCGTCGGAGTCTTAATTGGAATTATAAATCTTTTTAATTACCCTATTTTAAATTTTGCAAGTTGGATTATCATTCTTACACCTGTTATATGCTTACTATTTTATGATCCATGGAGTTCAAAGAAAACTTTACTCCTGGATTTATACTTTTTCATATTTCTTTTAACTTTTTTTGAAACAATAGGGGTCGCTCTATATGAATTGTTTTTGATTTTTATTAAGTTTCCATTATGCGAACCAGCACATTCCGTTTTTAAAATGGCTATTTCAAAATTATTAATTATATGTTTATACCAGGTAACCAAGAATCGTTATTTGTCAAAACAGCATAGTGTACTTCCTATGAAACAATTGATTTTATATATTTTATTATCATTCTGTAGTATAGTAAACATTTGCTTAAACGCTAAAATAGGTTATTCTGTTACAATACCGGAGACTGACAAATATATAGGATATTTAACAATTATAATTACCGTATTTATTAATCTTCATATTATGTGGCTACTTGAATACATTATTGAAAATCAAAAATTAAAGTCTAAAATAGCCCGATCAGAGCAGCAAGCAAACTTACAACTTAAATATTATAAACAATTAGACGCAAACTATCAGAAATCGTTACAAATGATACATGACATAGATAAGCATGTTAATACGATAGAGCAACTATATAAAAGCAATGAATTTGAAAAAGCAGATAACTATATCAAAGCAATGGATAGACTTATATCAGATTTTGTATTATTCCCATACAGCAATAATACAGTTCTAAATCTTATACTGAACGAAAAAAAGATTTTTGCAGAACAACACGGCATTCTGTATAAATGTACCGTTGAACAAACTGATTTTAGATTTATGGATGACATTGACATCACAACTATATTTTCAAATTTGCTTGAAAACGCCTTATCTGCTAGTGCTCTTTGCAAAACCAATAAAGAAGTATCAGTAATAGTTAGTTCCCATAATAACTTTGTTATAATCAACGTCAAAAATAGTTGCAATTCATACACAAAATGCGGAACATTCTCTTCTAAAGACTATGGAACTGGTCTTTACAATGTTGAAAATAGTGTTAAGAAATATGAAGGTTTCTTAAAAATCAGCTACTCGCAAACCGAATTTAACTGCAATGTTGTTTTAAGTAATACGCACTAATTAATACTTAATTCCTTCATCAACACATATAATCCTTTGCAAATCAAAATACCGGCTGTCAGGAATTTCTATCTGACAAACGGTATTTCACTTTTTGTTTTCTTTAAAATAGAAGTCTTCCAATTTTTCTTCCCTTCTTTGTAAGCGATGAATAACACGCCGTCTACCCTTTTCCTAAATTCTGTTAAAACAGGAAACGATTAACATTTATTATCAATTCCTCTGCTACCTAAGTGGCAGGGGAATTCTATTTTCCGGAACATTAGATTCCACGTTAATCAGCCCTGAACATTTTTCCTTTATAAAGTCACTCCATGGCATCAGCTGCTCTATACCTGCGGACGAATTCATGTAATCCGGCATATACAGGAGTACCGTATAGAGGTACTGGAAAATATTCAGATTGTTTGCTTTTGCTGTTTCCACGATACTGTACATCACCGCACTTGCTCCGGCACCGGCTTCTGATGTGTGGAACAGGAAGGCTTTCCGTCCGATTGCATAGCTTTTGGCTTTTCGTTCAGCATGGTTGTTCGAGATTTCACACCGGCCATCCAGTAGATAATTCATCAGTTGTTCTTTTATGGCTTTTTACAGTTGTTACTGTTTCTTCCGGTTATAATGCTTTCAAGCACTTCCAGCCCTTTTTGTATTTCCTGTTCGTCCGGTTTTCCATATCCTAACAAGAGTACCGGTCTTCCCTCCGGCGGTGTGTGAATATAATGCTCTCTGATACCCATAAGGCGGATTCCGCACTCTGCGGCTTTTTTACAGATTTCTTCCTCTGTAAGCGTTGTATTCACCTGCACAAGCACATGCAGTCCTGCGTTATCCCCTGCAATATTCTGCACCCAGTTTTTTTTCTTCAATTCGCCGACTAAAAAATCATGCTTGTTTTTATAAATTCCACGCATTTTATTTAAATGTCTGCCAAAGTATCCTCCCCGGATGAATTCCCGCAATACTTCCTGCTGGATTTTTGAAACGGTTGTGGAATAGAAGCTGCATGATTCCTGATATTTTTTTAACAAATGCAACGGAAGAACCATGTAGCTGATTCGCAGGGACGGCGCAATACTTTTTGAAAAAGTACCCAGATATATCACCTTCTCCTCGTGGTCAATACTCTGTAACGACGGGATCGGCTTTCCTTTATAACGGTACTCACTGTCATGATCGTCCTCGATCAGATATCTGCCCTCTTTTTCCGATGCCCATTTTAAAAGTTCCAGCCGCTGTTTTAAAGGCATGACTGTTCCCAAAGGAAACTGGTGTGATGGCATAACATATAAGATATCTGCGTTTTCCCTGCGCACCGCCTCGATCGGCATACTCCCCTGCTCTGCCGGAATATTTTTCACCAGATAACCCATATTGGAAAAAGTGCGGTACGCCTGCAGATAAGTCGGATCATCCATCAGTACGGTCTTCTTTTCTCCTAACACCTGCGCAAGCAGAAGTTCTAAATATTCATTACCTGCGCCGATTATGATCTGTTCTGCGACACAATTCACACCTCTTGCCTGATGAAGATAATCTGCAATTGCCATGCGCAGTTCGTGATCTCCCTGTCCATCTCCCGACAAAAGAATTTCTTCCCTGTCATCCAGCAGGACATTTTTATGCAGTTTCCGCCAGACATTGTACGGAAAATTCTGCGTATCGATCGTGTAAGGGGAAAAATCAATTTCCTTCTGTTTTGAAGATCCTGCTCCATGTTTTATCTCAGTTTTCCATCCCGGCTGCCAGTCCTGCCCTGCCTGCAGTTTTTCCTGCATATGGTTCCGCTGTTCTAACTGATACAGCGCCTCAACATCGCAGACAAAATATCCCCGGTATGGTTCTGCCTCAATATACCCTTCTGCCAAAAGCTGATCGTATGCCAGTTCCACCGTGCTGCGGCTCACAGACAGATTTTTTGCCAATAAACGGGTTGACGGTAATTTTTCCCCTTTGGAAATCTTACCGTCAACAATCTCATTTTTTATATATTCATATATTTTTTCATAAAGGGGCGCTTTCGCGCCCCCCTGCAGATCAATCATAATCTCGTTCATTGCAATCCTCTTACTCTTTGCCAATTCTGATGTCTGGTATCCCCTGCCGCCTTTTACGCTTTGGAATCCTTAATTTCCCGGATGATCTCCTCTTTCAGATCGAATGCACGATCCTTCATCTTCTTAGAAGCAGAGCTTGTAGACAAGATCCTGGAAATACATTTGGACGCAGTATCGTAACGTTTGAAATGCTTTGACATAACAGCTAACAGGTAATCTACTGTTGTCTGATCCATGCCGCACATTGGAAACATCTCAGTTGATACTGCTTTTAAAAAGCCTTCATAAGCCTGATTATAAAATGCCTCCTGCTGCTCCAGACACTCCCTGCGTTCCTGTTCCAGCGAAGCATCCTTCTCATCCATGCCCTCTAACTTTCCACGATAGAGCCATGAAATCTTAAGACAGGTATATGCCTTCTCACTTGCTTTTCCTTTTTTTACCAGAGTATTAAACAGTGCGAGTTTGTAACGGTTAATTGCCGTATCATAATCATATACCGCCGGTTCTTCACCAGTCGGCTTAAAATTTGCACATATTTTCTCTTTGATCAGTTTGATCTGGACCGATGACAGATGTTCAAAGTAGCGGTTCATTGCTGTATAACCGCAGTTTGGACATGATGCAACATCATATTTTAAAGTATCAATATACATAAATCTTGGTCTCAGATCAAAATCCGGTTCGAGACGTTTCACTCTTCCGTTTTTGATCATTTTTGTTTTGAACACTTTATCGCACACAGTGCAGCGCACTGATTTTTCTAACAGAAATGATTCCTCAGAAGGTATTTCTTCTTTTGCCTCTCCCTGCTCTGTTGATGCATTGGTCCTTTTTTCTTCTTCAAACAGATTTTCTGTACCCTCTGTCTTCAGACCGAACTTTTCTAGTCCCTTGAATAAATTCATATACGTTCCTCCAATATTGACTGCTTTTCTTGATCGTAAATTAGTTATTTGACGGTAATTTAAATGAACTCTTCAGCGAAACGATCCTGTTAAATACGAGATGTTCCGGTGTAGAATCTTTTGCATCTACACAGAAGAATCCCTGACGCACAAACTGGAAGCTGTCATAAGCCTTTGCGTCTGCAAGATTCTCCTCTACATAACAGTCCTTTAATACTGTCAGTGAGTTTGGATTCAGGTTCAGGCTTCCGTCCTCATTGTATACACCCTTCTCTTCATCCACAATATTTTCATACAACCGGATCTCTGCTTTTACATTCTTCTCAGCAGATACCCACTGGATCGTTCCTTTTACTTTACGTCCATCCGGGCTGTTTCCTCCGCGGGAAGCCGGATCGTAGGTACAGTGGATCTCTGTCACTTTACCGTTCTCATCTTTCACGAAGCTGTTGCATGTTACAAAGTATGCATTCATAAGACGGACTTCATTTCCCGGGAACATACGGAAGTATTTCTTTGGTGGTTCTTCCATAAAGTCCTCACGGTCGATGTAAATTTCCCTTCCAAATGGAACTTTTCTGCTTCCAAGTTCTTCATTTTCAAGGTTATTCACAACATCCAGATATTCAATCTGTCCTTCCGGATAGTTATCAATGACTACTTTGACCGGATCAAGGATTGCCATCATACGTGGTTTCTTTAATTTCAAATCCTCACGGATACAGTACTCGAGCATTGCATAATCGACAGAACTGTTTGCTTTGGAGATTCCGCAAAGATCTACGAACATCTTAATGGATTCCGGTGTAAATCCTCTTCTTCTGAGTGCTGCGATCGAAACCAGACGAGGATCATCCCATCCGTCAACGATGCCTTCTTCTACCAGACGTTTGATGTAACGTTTTCCGGTTACTACATTTGTGAGGTATAATTTTGCAAACTCAATCTGTCTTGGCGGCATCTCATCCTTATTTGGGATCATATCTTTGCCAACTTCTTCCACTACCCAGTTATATAATGGTCTGTGGTCTTCGAACTCCAGAGTACAGATAGAATGGGTAATTCCCTCGATCGCATCCTCGATTGGATGTGCATAGTCATACATTGGATAGATGCACCATTTGTCGCCTGTTCTGTGGTGTGTCATATGTGCCACACGATAGATAACCGGATCTCTCATATTAATATTGGAAGATGCCATGTCGATCCTTGCACGGAGTACTTTTTCTCCATCGGCGAACTTACCATTCTTCATATCTTCAAATAATGCCAGATTCTCTTCTACAGAACGTGTGCTGTATGGATCTTCTTTTCCCGGTTCTGTCAAAGTTCCTCTGTATTCACGGATCTGTTCTGCGGAAAGGTCTGATACGTAAGCTTTTCCCTTTTTGATCAGCTTTACAGCTCCTTCATACATCTGTTCGAAATAATCCGATGCAAAGAACAGTCTTCCCTCCCAGTCAGCGCCAAGCCATTCAATATCAGACTGGATTGCCTCTACAAATTCTGTTTTCTCCTTGGTCGGGTTTGTATCATCAAATCGAAGATTGAACTTTCCGCCGTACTTCTGTGCCAGCCCGTAGTTTAAAAGAATGGACTTTGCATGTCCAATATGAAGGTAACCGTTTGGTTCCGGTGGGAATCTGGTATGAACCTCATGGCAGTATCCCTCCTCGATATCTTTATCAATCATCTGCTCAATAAAATTCTTAGAGACAGTCTCGTTTTCCATAATTTCCTCCTTGTTTTTCAAAAATGAAGTCTATCTAACATATTACATGATGTATGATTCAGACGCAAGCATAAAATCGCTCGGCATTCTTTATTATAGCATACTTTTCACTGTTTTCCAGCTATTTACAAAACAAAAAAGAAGCGGCTGCACCCAGGCAGCTTCGCTTCCTTTTCCTGCCGTTTTACCGGTCCTCCCTGAAATATGCCTCTCCAAGGCTTGCCGGCGGCTGATTTTCCTGTTTATTTCTCTTACTTGTGATGATCAGGACGATAATTGTCACAACATACGGAAGCATTTTTACAAGCTCCTGTGTTGCCCTGTTCAATCCCGGAAGATAGATATATAAAATATATAATCCACCAAACACAAAAGATCCCCAGATTGCATGATCCGGATTCCACAATGCCAGGATTACAAGTGCGATTGCAAGCCATCCTCTGTCACCGAATCCATTGTTCGACCAGGTACCACCCAGATATTCCATAACAAAATAAAGTCCGCCAAGACCTGCGATTGCTGCGCCGGTCACTGTGGCAGCATATTTGTACTTTGAGACATTGATACCTGCTGCATCCGCTGTTGCCGGGCTTTCGCCGACCGCTCTTAAGTTCAGTCCTTTTCTTGTTTTCTTTAAAAAGTAAGTCATGGCAACCGCCACGATAACGGACAGATATGTCAGGAATCCATAAAAAAGTGTCTTCGACACTCTCAGCTCCCCTGACCCCTCATTCATGAGGGGAAGGGGGTTTCCTTTGTCTCTCTTTATTGTAAAATTCTATTATGAATATATTACAATCTATCTTTACTGATTATGAACCTATCATTTACAAACTTCATCCTCGTCCTTCTGTTATCGAAAATGTCAACAAGATGATTCATTGTGGTGATTCTTCTCACGTTGGTGCCATGTATGGCTGTCCTCACTGTGGAAATCTTAAATTTGTTCCCTTTCGC
>OLFU01001497.1_pt1 | contig 22450 bp, 24 predicted proteins | sample 1605161 | NCBI WGS metagenome assembly OLFU01 (sample SAMEA3888914, study PRJEB22519) | human gut metagenome | biome: human gut; feature: human-associated habitat; material: faeces | place: Denmark | collected 2011
CATGAATTGTTCCGCCCAGGAAATCTATACTCTCCTTCACCACTATGACCACATTTTGGTGACGGCGCATGTCAGTCCTGACGGCGATGCCTTAGGGAGCGTCTTGGCTTTGTGGCATTGGTTGAAAGCAGAAGGGAAGGATGCCGTCATGGTCATCGACGATGACATTGACGACCGCTATAACTTCCTCGATGGCTTGTCGGCTATTTGCCGGCCCGACCAGGTCAAAACCGATGCCTCGTGGCTGACGGTCGTCCTCGATGCGACAGGTTTAGGACGGATCGGTAAGACAGCCGACCTCGTCTGCGGCAAGGTTTTGAACCTCGATCATCACGTCTCGAACGAGCATTTTGCCCAGTGGGAATATTTTAAGCCCGACTATGCGGCGACGGGAGAAATCCTGACCTACCTCTTTGACCAGTGGCATATCACGTGGTCTCCGGCCATAGCCGATGCCCTCTATACGGCCATCGCCACAGACTGCGGCTTCTTCAAGTTTAACAACACGACGGGCCATACCCTGCGTATGTCAGCCATCCTGGTCGACAACGGTGCGCAGCCCGACGTCATTTCAGACCATCTCGACGCCCGGTCGCTCAACAAGCTCCGGGCCTTGTCGAAGGTTTTGGATCAGCTGGAACTCTTTGCCGACGGCCGCATTTCCTGCCTGTCCTACACGCCGGAACTCCTTTCCATCATCGGCGAGCACACGGGCATTTATATCGACTATGCCCGCCGCATCAAGGGCGCTGAAGTGGCCTTTACGGTAAAATATATCGGCCCTGAAGAAACTCGGGTCAGCCTGCGCTCGAAAGGCATCGACGTCAATGCTGTGGCCGCTTCTTTTGGCGGCGGCGGGCACGTTCGGGCTGCCGGCTGTACCATCGAAAAGCCTTTAGATGAAGCTAAGGCGATCATCGTAAAGGAAATTGAAAAGCGCTTATGATACATGGAATCATTAATGTACTGAAGCCGACGGGCATGTCGAGCCACGATGTCATCGGCTGTCTGCGCCGCATTTACGGAATGAAGAAGATGGGGCACGCCGGTACCCTCGACCCCTTGGCGGTCAGGCGACGCGCCTCATCGAATACGGCGACAGCGACGTCAAGTCCTACCATGCCGAATTCGTCCTGGGGCTGGCAACCGATACCGAAGACAGTACGGGGACGGTCGTCGAACGGCTGCCGGTTCCGGATTTTTCCGAAGCAGATGTCCGCCGCGTCCTGTCCTCTTTCTGCGGCGATATCGAACAAGCGCCGTCGAAGTATTCGGCCATCAACGTCAACGGCGTCAAGGCCTATAAATTGGCCCGCCAGGACCGGGATTTCACCTTGCCTGTGCGTCAGGTGACGATTCATAGTCTGGAACTCCTGTCCTTCGACGGCCGGCGGGGAACCTTTGCCGTGACCTGCTCCAAGGGAACCTATGTCCGTTCCCTCATCCGCGATTTGGGGACCGCTCTCGGCACCTGTGCCTGCATGACCTATCTCGTCCGAACCCGGGCCGGTCTGTTTACCATTGAAGAAGCAGCGACCTTAGAAATGTTGGAACAAGATCCTGCGTCTTATGTCCTTCCGGCCGACATGGCCATTCACGATATAAGGCGGGCTAACTGCTCGACCAAGCAGTGTGATTTTCTCCTTCAGGGGCGGCCTGTGCCCTTTGCCGGGCCGAACCTCACCGATGGAGACGTGCTGCGTGTCTATGGCCCTGACGGGCGATTGATGGGCATCGTCCGCTACGATGAACAGCACCATATCCTGCGTCCCCATAAGATGTTTGCAGACGGATTGTGAGGTAACTAACGATGGAAATATTCCACTCCTTTCAGGAAATAACCGGCTTTACGGGCGCCGTCGTGGCCCTTGGGACCTTTGACGGCATCCATAAAGGCCATCAGATGGTCATGAAGACGGCCATCCAGCGGGCTGCTGCCGGCGGTGTGAAAACCATGGTGGTCACCTTCACGGCTCATCCCATGTCGGTCTTATGCCCGGAAAAAGAACCCTTGCGCCTGGCCACCATCGGCCAAAAAGCAGAATACATTGAAGCCGTCGGTATCGACGGCTTGGTCCTCCTGCCCATGAGCGAAGGGCTCCTGCGTGAATCGCCGGAGGAATTCTGCCAAAATCTCGTGACTTATATTCATCCGTCGGTCATCGTCGTCGGTTCCAATTTTACCTATGGGGCCAAGGCTGCCGGCAATACGGATACGATGAAAGCCTTCATGGCGGACTACGATATTCCTGTCGAAGCCCTGACCCTTCTCGAACGGCCCGGCGGTACGACACCCATTAGCAGCACCGTTATCCGCCGGCTCATCCAAATGGGCCACATGGAGACGGCTGAAAACCTTCTGGGCCGCCCCTTTGCCTTGACCGGGACCATCGTACCCGGTGACCACCGCGGCCGGACCATCGGCTTTGCTACGGCCAATATGCTCATTCCCATCAACATGGCCATTCCGCCGGACGGCGTCTATGTGACCGAACTGTGGTGGGATGGGGAAGGGCACCCGGCCATGACCAACATCGGCGACAACCCGACCTTTGAGAACCAGTACCGCCGCATCGAGACCCACGTCCTCGACTGGGATAAGGATCTTTACGGCAAGAACGTCAGTCTGCGTTTTCGAAAGCGCCTGCGCGGTGAAGAAGTCTTTGCCTCGGCAGACGACCTCATCGCCCAGATGAAAGAAGACGAAAAGGCAACGCAGCAGTTTTTTGCAGCTGATAAAAATGAATAAAAACCGTTAACAGGAAAAGGTTTTGCTTGCGAATTTCTTAATTCGAGCAACTTTTCCTGTTTTTTTCATAAAAAATGTAGAATAACACACTCTGAAGTGGTATAATAAAAACCATTACGACGGGTTGTTATACGTCGTATCGAAAGCAAGTCAATAGATAGGAGTGAAGTTTTATGGTAATGTTTTCTGAAGAAGCAAAAAGTTTGCACGCATCTGACATCCGTGAAATCCTGAAAGTCACTGAAAATCCGGAAATTATTTCCTTTGCCGGCGGCCTTCCGGCACCGGAACTGTTCCCGATTGACGAAATGATGAAGGTGGACGTGGAAATTTTGAAGAAAGAAGGGCGTCAGGCCGTGCAGTACAGCACGACGGAAGGCTACATTCCGCTGCGCAAACAGATTGCTGCCCGCATGAAATCGTCCTTTAATACGGACTGCACCTATGAAGACATTATCATTACCGCCGGCTCTCAGCAGGGCCTGTCTCTTCTCGGCCAACTCTTTTTGAACGAAGGCGACGTCGTCCTCGTTGAAAGCCCGACCTACATGGGCGCTACGACGGCCTTTGCCGTCAATTTCCCCCAGTTCGTCGAAGTCGAAACGGACGACAAGGGCATGGTACCGGAAGCCTTGGAAAAGGCCATTGAAAAGTACGGCGACCGCGTACGCCTGATGTACGTCATCCCGGAATTCCAGAACCCGACGGGTATCACCTGGCCTCTGGAACGGCGTAAAGCCGTCATGGATATCATGAATAAACATGATATCCCGGTCATCGAAGACGATCCGTACGGCGAACTTCGCTATGAAGGCCAGACCATGCCGACCTTGAAATCGATGGATACCAAGGGCAACGTCATCTTCCTCGGTTCCTTCTCGAAAATCTTCATGCCGGGCCTTCGTATCGGCTGGATGGTCGCTCATCATGACATCCTTGAAAAAGCGGTCATGCTGAAACAGACCGTCGACCTCCAGTCTTCGTCCTTTGCTCAGCGCCAGGCTTCGTACTACATCGACATGTACGACCTCGACGCTCACGTCGCCAAAATCCGCGAACTCTACGGCAAACGCCGCACCTTGATGTACGATTCGATGAAAAAATACTTCCCTCAGGGCCTTTCCTTTACCTATCCGGAAGGCGGCTTGTTCACTTGGGTTACCCTTCCCGAAAACATCGATGCCAAGGCCATCATGCCGGAAGTCATCGAAAAGAAAGTCGCTTATGTCCCGGGCGGAGCCTTCTATCCTAACGGCGGCAACGGCAATCACTTCCGCTTGAACTACTCCAATATGCCGGAAGACCGCATCGTCGAAGGCATTAAACGCTTAGCTGAAGTTTTGAAAGAAAAGATGGGAAAATAATTAAACTTTGCAGGAAATGAGACGCTCTCTCCCGAGGGCGTCTTTTCTTTTTTTATTTTTTTTAAAAATTTTTTACATGAATTACTTAATATTTTATGGAGTTTACTTTTGGTATTATCAGTAATTGACCATAATACCCACGAATTTATAGGTTTGCATAAATGAGAATGTAGCTATGACATAAACGTTTAATTGCATAAAAGTAATTTAAATGATACTATATAAACATAGATATGCGCTATGCACAATTATGAAGGAGTGAGTGAATATGCAATTTTCCAACTTAGCTATGAATTTGAAAGCCTCTGAAATCCGTGAACTCTTGAAACTGACGACCATGCCGGAAATTATTTCCTTCGCTGGCGGCCTGCCGGCTCCGGAACTGTTCCCGACAGAAGATCTCAAAAAAGTTGACGAAGCTGTATTGACCAAAGAAGGCCAGGCAGCCCTGCAGTACGGCACGACCGAAGGTTACACGCCCCTTCGCGAACAGATCGCAGGCCGCATGAAAAAATCCTTCATGGTCGACTGCACCCCTGAAAACATCGTCATCACGTCCGGCTCCCAGCAGGGTCTGTCCCTCTTGGCTCAGATTTTCCTCAACCCCGGTGACGTCGTTCTCGTAGAAAGCCCGACCTACCTCGGCGCTATCAACGCTTTTAAACTCTGTGGTCCTGAATTTGTCGAAGTTCCGACGGACGACAAAGGCATCATCCCGGAAGAACTCGAAAAAATCTTGGCAAAATACGGCGACCGCGTCCGCATGATGTATGTTATTCCTGAATTCCAGAACCCGACGGGCATTACCTGGCCGATGGAACGCCGCAAAGCTTTCATGGACATCATCAACCGCTATGACTTCCCGGTTCTCGAAGACGATCCGTACGGCGAACTCCGTTTCGACGGCGACAAAGTTCCGTCCCTCAAATCGATGGATACCAAGGGCAACATCATCTTCCTCGGCTCCTTCTCGAAGATCCTCATGCCGGGCCTGCGTATTGCCTGGATGGTTGCTGATCCGGTCATCATTGATAAAGTCGTTAAGCTGAAACAGGCCGTCGACCTCCAGTCCTCGTCCTTCGGTCAGCGCCAGACTTCCTTCTTCATCGATATGTACGATCTCGATGCTCACGTTGCAAAAATCAAAGAATTGTACAAAAAACGCCGCGATCTCATGTGCGATTCGATGAAAGAATACTTCCCTGAAGGCATCACCTTTACATACCCTGAAGGCGGCCTGTTCACGTGGGTAACGTTGCCCGAAGGCATGGATGCGAAAGAACTCATGCCTAAAGTCCTAGCGAAAAACGTTGCCTACGTGCCGGGCGGTCCGTTCTACCCGCATGGCGGCAATGCGAACCACTTCCGCCTCAACTACTCCAACATGCCGGAAGAACGCATCGTAGAAGGTATCAAACGCTTAGCTGAAGTACTGAAAGAAGAATTGGCAAAATAAGCCTAAAAATGATATGATATAAGGGAGCTGTCGCTTTGCGGCAGCTCCCTTTGTACGTTCACTCAAGGAAGGATGCCTTGTTTCATGCTTCAAATTGAATCATTGTTAAAACAGTATTTTGGCTATTCGTCATTCCGGCCGGGCCAGCACGAAGTCATTCAGACCCTGCTCGACGGCCGCGATTGCCTGGCAATCATGCCGACCGGGGCGGGGAAGTCGATCTGCTTCCAGCTTCCGGCCCTGATGATGCCCGGCGTGACCTTAGTCATTTCACCGCTCATTTCCCTGATGAAAGACCAGGTAGACAGTCTGGTCAATCAGGAAATACCGGCGACATATATCAACAGCCAGTGTACCTTTGAAGAGGTGAAGGCCCGCTTTGCCGCCATCCGCGCCGGCCGCATCAAATTGGTCTATATTTCGCCGGAAAGACTCGAGAATCAGTTCTTTACGGCTTTTATGCAGACCTTGCCCATTTCCATGTTCATCATAGACGAAGCTCACTGTGTCTCTCAGTGGGGCCATGATTTTAGGCCCAGTTACTGCGCCGTTCGCGACTGGATCGCCGCCCTTCCCAATCGGCCTGTCGTCGGGGCTTTTACGGCGACGGCGACGGAAAAGGTCAAGCACGACATGATGTCCCTCTTGGGCCTTCAAAAGGAACGCATTTTTATCGGCGGCTTCGATCGGCCCAATCTCTACTTCCGCGTCGTCCACGCCAAGGGTAAGATGGAATTTACCCTGTCGTACATCGCTAAGCACCGGGAAGACAGCGGCATCATCTATGCGGCGACGCGTAAGGAAGTTGACCGCATCTGTGATGAACTGAATCGGCGGGGCATCAAGGCCGGCCGTTACCATGCCGGTCTCAGCGACGATATGCGCCGTTCCATGCAGGAAGCCTTTACCTACGATAAAATCCAGGTCATCGTAGCGACCAACGCCTTCGGCATGGGCATCGACAAGAGCAATGTCCGCTACGTTATCCATTACCAGATGCCGAAAAACATTGAAAGTTACTACCAGGAAGCCGGCAGAGCCGGCCGCGATGGGGCACCGGGGGACTGTATCCTCCTCTTTAACCGCCAGGATATCATGATTCAGAAATTCCTCATCGAGCAATCGACTCGCGACGCCAAACAGCAGGAGGTCGAATTCCGCCTGCTCCATGCCATGGTTCGCTATTGTGAAGGTAACCACTGCCTGCGCCATTATATTCTGTCGTATTTTTGTGAGCATCCGTCGTGGGAGCACTGCGATAAATGCGGCAACTGTGACCAGGAAACAGTAGAAGAGGACATGACCGAACAGGTGCGCAGCATCTGCCTCTGTGTCGATGAACTGAAAGGGCGCTTCGGCCTGACCATGGTGGCCGACATCCTGAAAGGGAGTCAGAATGCTAAGATTCGCCGCTATGGCTTTGACCGCAATGCCGTTTTTGGCATGCTCGGTAATTTTTCCCTGTCCGAAGTTCGCGATATGGTGCGCCAGTGCATCGACGACGGCTATCTCGAGCAGTCTGACGGAAAGTATCCCGTCGTCTCCCTGACGGCAGACGGCAGGCAGGCCATGGGGGGCCATAAACGCATCGTTCAGCAGAAACGAGTCGTCGAAGAGATTCCGGCGGCCATTCCCAAACGCCGGCAAAAACGCAGTGCCGGGACCTTTGACGAAGAAGCCCTGCGCCCCTTGTTCGACACCCTGCGGGCCGTTCGCCGCGACTTGGCCAAGGACGAAAACATTCCGCCCTTCGTCATTTTTTCCGATGCCACCTTGTGGGATATGGCAGCCCTTAAGCCGAGCAGCCTCGACGCCATGGGCGACATCAAGGGCGTTGGCAGTTTTAAATTACATAAATATGGCCGCAGCTTCGTCAGCGCCATTCAGTCTTATATGAATAATCAGTAATTTTGAGGTGATACTACATGAGCATGGCCGATACACAATACCTGAATATCGTCGAAAATATCCTCGACCACGGCTATTTCGACAACAACCGCACGGGGGTGCGGACGTACAAGCTGCCCCATCAGATGATGCAGTTCGATTTGGAACATGAATTTCCCATCTTGACGACGAAGTTCGTGGCCTTTAAGACAGCTGTCAAAGAGATCCTTTGGATTTGGCAGCTCCAGAGCAACGATGTGCGGGAGCTGCAGAAGATGAACTGCCACGTTTGGGACGAATGGATGCGTCCTGACGGGACCATCGGCAAGGCTTACGGCTATCAGATCCGCAAGTACAAGCAGGTCGATAAGCTCTTGGATACCCTGAAAAACGATCCCCAGAGCCGGCGCATGATCGTATCCTTGTGGAATATCGAGGATTTGGATGACATGGCTCTCCAGCCCTGTGCCTACCAGACCTTGTGGGATGTCACTGACGGCCGCTTGAACTGTATGCTCATTCAGCGCAGCGGCGATATGGGCCTGGGCGTACCTTTCAACATGACCCAGTATGCCGTCCTGATCCACCTCATTGCCAGGTCTGCCGGCCTTCGTCCGGGCCTCTTTACGCACGTCATCAACAATGCCCATATCTATGAAAATCACGTCGAAGCCATGAAGACCCAGCTGGCCCGCCGAAATCAGGCCTTGGACGCTCCTAAATTGATACTCAACAAGGATATTCACGATTTCTACGCCTTTACACCGGACGACATTTGTCTCGACGATTATCAGCATTTGGGCAAACTGTCCATGGAGGTGGCCGTCTGATGATCCATCTCATTGCCGCCGTCGACAGAGCCCGGGGCATCGGCCGGGACAACGACCTCTTATGCCATATTTCAGCCGATTTGAAGCGATTCAAGGCCCTCACCATGAATCACACGATGCTCATGGGGCGCAAGACCTTTGAAAGCCTGCCGGGCGTTCTGCCGGGACGCCCTCATTGGGTCCTGACCCATCAGGCGGACTACCATGCCGATAGTCCGGCAGTGACCCTCTTTCACAGCCCGGAGGCCATGTGTGCCGCTATGAAGGCGGAGGAAGACTACTTCATCATCGGCGGGGCCGCCATGTACCGCGCCTTTTTGCCTTTGGCAGACAGCCTCTATCTGACCGAAATCGACGAGGTTTTTCCCGGTGCTGACACGTTCTTTCCGGAGTGGAAGAGAGACGAGTGGACAGAAACAGAACGGGAAGTCCATGATAAAAAGAATAATAATAAATATAAGTTTGCCTTTGCTCATTATGTAAAAAAATAAGGAAATACTCGGGAATTTACTTATATAAATTCGATTGACATTAGCAATCTGTTATGTTACACTAACAAAAGAGCTATAAGGTAGCACTTGCTATGGATAGCTGTAATTGTTTTGATTTTTAGGAGGATTTATCATGCACGGTAAAGTAAAATGGTTTAGCGCAGAAAAAGGTTATGGCTTCATCGAAAGAGAAGACGGCGGCGACGTTTTCGTTCATTTCTCTGCCATTCAGGAAGATGGTTTCAAATCCTTGGCCGAAGGTCAGGATGTTGAATTCGATATTGTTGAAGGTGCGCGCGGACCGCAGGCAGCTAACGTAGTTAAAGCTTAATCGGAAAGTAACACATAGACCTTTTGGACCGGTAATCATCGTGATTACCGGTTTTTTGCGTCTCCGAAAGTATATTGCGCTGTATGAAATTGATTTATATGTATAAATTAAAGAAAATTACGTATAAATACTTGATAAAGGAAAGGCCTTGTGCTATGATATAGCCATCAACAAGTTATAGTCTTACAGGATGAGAGGATGGATATACATGAAACACGCTAACAGCTTTATCGATTATACAGCCGAAGAATTGAAAGGCATCTTATTATTAGCCGATAAGATTAAGAAGGACCAAGACGCTTACAGCCATATTCTCGACGGCAAAAAATTATATACCTTGTTTGAAAAGACGTCGAACCGGACTTATTTGTCCTTTTCCATCGGCATGGAAGAATTGGGCGGCAAGGCCTACAATCAGCTCTGGAAGGACAGCAACTTCACCATTGGCGACCTCATGAGCGAAGTCAAGTACGTCTGCCGCAACGTTGACTGCATCATGGGCCGGTTCAAGAAGGCCGAAACGACGGAAGGCTTCATGAAATATGCCACGGTTCCCGTCATCAACGGCTGTGACAATACCTTCCATCCGTCTCAGGCCCTGGCCGACATGCTGACCCTCTATGAAAAGACGGGACGTTTTGAAGCCAAGGTCCTCTATATCGGGGCTAAAAATAATACCTACAACTCGCTCAGTGAAATCGTCGTCAAATTGGGCGGTACCATGTACGGCCTGACGCCATTCAGTCAGATCACTAACGTGCCGGCTGACTTTTACGACACCTTGGCAGCGACGGGCCATTATAAAGAATTGCCGACGGATATTTCTAAAGAAGACCTCAAGAAAGTCGTCGCCGACGTCGACTGCGTTTACACCGATACCTGGGTCGACATGGAATTTTTTACCAATCCCGACTACGCCGAAAAGAAAGACAAGATTATCAACATGATGATGCCTTATCAGATCGATGCCGACCTCATGGCCGGAACGGATACCATGGTATTTCATGATATGCCCATCCATCCGGGCTATGAAATCAGCCAAGACGTCATGGAAGCCCATTTGGAAACGATCCTCGACGAAGCCGAAAACAGACGGCATGCCGAAAAGGGACTCTTGGTCTACCTCATGACGGGCAAATTGGACTGGTAAGCCTCGTATCCGTATCATCATCCTCACTTTTTTGTAAAAATGCATACATGAACTATAGCGGGGAAACCGTCGCCGTCAGGGATTCTGTCCTTGACGGTGATTTTTTATGCGCCGGCTGCCTTATTGACAGGTCGTCGTATTTGAGATACAATTACTTAGGAAACTAATAAATAGGAGGGCGCCATGATATCGAATAACCGACATATTGGAAGTTATGTCAGCAAATTGTCCAACAAGCTGCGCCGAAAGTTAGAGATGCTTCCGTCCCGCGGTGAATTCAGCGGCTCTCAAGGGCGGACCCTTCACTTTTTGCTGGCCCAACGGGAGGACGTCTTCCAAAAAGATCTTGAAGAAGAATTCGGCATCCGGCCGTCGACGGCAACGGAGCTCTTAAAGCAGATGGAAAAGAACGGACTCATTACCCGTGAGGCGGCAGCCCATGACAACCGCTTAAAAAAGATTGTCTTAACGGAAAGGGCCTTGCGGTATCGGCAGCAAGTCATAGACGATTTGACGGCCTTAGATGAAAGACTGATCAAGGACATTTCTAAAAAGGACCTGCAAGTCTTTGTGAAGGTCGTTGAGAAGATGATGGATAACCTGTCTGACTGAAAGGGCAGACGCGTTGTCCTTTCTTTTTAACTAAATACTTAGGAAACTAAAATATGATAGAAAGGCGAAGCACTTTAATATGAATGAAAAAAATGATTTTTCGACGGGAAAGCTCTTTCCCATGATTTTAAAATACTCCATTCCGGCGGCTATTTCTCTTTTAATTACAGCCATTTATAACATCGTCGACCGGATCTTTGTAGGCAACTTCAACGGCACGTCGGCCTTGGCCGGTCTTTCGATTTGCTTTCCTCTTTTCTACATGATGATGGCTTTCGGCCTGACCTGCAGCGCCGGCGGATCGTCCCTGTTCAGCCTGTTTTCCGGAAAAGGGGAACAGGAGAATATGAACCGTTCCTTTGGCAATGCCCTGATTTTAGTCATCGTCTTTGAAGTGCTGCTGTCCGTCTTTTTGCTGCTGTTTGCCGATCCTATCCTAACGGTGTTCGGCGTTACCGAAACGGCTTATGAATACGCCCTCGCTTATTACCGCATCGTGGCCCTGGGCTGCCTCTTTCAAGGACTTAGCCAGGTTTTTTGCGACTTTGTCCGCGTTTCCGGAAAGCCCGTCCTGGGGATGGGCGTAACGGCTGTCGGGGCCGTGACCAACATCATCCTCGACGCCGTGTTTGTGGCCGGCCTCGACTGGGGCGTCACCGGCGCTGCCTGGGCGACGGTCATCGGTCAATTCCTTTCGGCCTTTTTTGGGGCTTACCTCGTTTGGAAAGGCCATACGAAGGTCGAGATCAAACGGGATACCTTTACCTTCGATGCCTGGCTGTCGCGGACCATCATTTCCTGCGGCTTTGCCTTTTGGATTGCCCAAATGGCCATGGGCCTCATCAGCCTCGTCTATAACAGCCAATTAGGCCAATACGGCGGCGATACGGCCATCAGCGTCTACGCCGTCGTCTCCAGTATGATGACCTTTGTCATCATGCCGGCCAGCGGTATCAGCCAGGGGATTCAGCCCATCGTCGGCAACAACTTCGGAGCGAAACAGTACCATCGGGTCATGGCCACCTTATATCAGGCCTCCGCTTTTTCGGTCGGAATTACCTGCGTCATTTGGATCGTGATCATGGTATTTCCCGAAGCCATCCTGGCGGCTTTTGGGGCTACGGAAGATATGCTGGCCATCGGCGTTCCGGGCCTGCGGGCCAATTTCTGCATCACCCCGATCCTGGGCTTTGTCATGCTGGTGACGACCTTCTTCCAGTCCATTGCCAAACCGATGCCTTCCATCGTTATCACCTTTTTACGGCAGATCCTGTTCCTCATCCCGCTCATCTATATTCTGCCTGTACTGTGGGACATCAATGGTATCTTCATGGCCCAGCCCATCAGTGACGCCTTGGCCCTTATCATTTCCATTTTCTTCGTCATAAGGGAACAGCGGACCCTATATAGTCTGTCCGACAATCCGGTACAGGCCGGTCCGATGGCTTCGTAAGATGTTTTATCGCAGCCGGGAGACTGTGACTGCGGCGATACGCTGCGTTTCAGCCCGGTCGGAGCCTTCGCATGTTGCCTGCGCGTAAGTTTGACAAGTTCATGAATTAGGTTGTCTACACGAAAAAAGCTGTCCTCATGGGACAGCTTTTGTTCTGCGTGAAATTGAGTTAGCCGAAATAGAGGCAGACCAGGGGCAGGGTGAAGATGGAGCAGATCGTCGTCACTAAGGTCATGCCGGCGGCATATTCTCCGGCGGACTGCTGGTTTTGAGCCAACATGACGACGGCAGCCATAGTAGGAAGGGCAGAGAGGAGGCTCAAGGTGATGACGATGTCGTTCATAACGCCTAACATCATGCCCAGTTCGTAGAAGAAAATGGGAAAGAGGCTCATCTTGACCAGGACCGTGCCGTAAAATTCTTTTTTGCCAATGTATTTTTTCAGGTCGATGAAGCAGAATAAGCCGCCCATGTAAATCATGGCCAGAGGCGTCGTCACGGCACCGGCTTTGGTCAATGGGACATTGATGGACTGTGGCAGATGGGCATCCATAAAGATGCCGATGACGGCTAAGGTGACGGCAATCGTAGCCGGATTGACCATCTTTAAGAGGCGGCTGACAATGGACATGGCGTTTTCCTTGTCTGTCGGTGCCGTTAAATTGACGCCTACCGTCCACAGCAAGAGCTGGTCGACGACGGTAAATAAGGCGATATAGAGCATGCCTTGTTCGGGAAAGACGGCAGCTACGATGGGAATGCCCATAAAGCCGATGTTGCCGAACATGGAACAGGCGCTGTAGACGTGATTTTCATTGCCCTTTAGGTTGAACAGGCGTGCTAAAAGTCGGCTGAGGGGGTATAATAAAAAATAAAGCAGGGCCGTTACGGCCAAGACCGGAAGGTCGTCGACGAACTCTTGGCGCGTCGCCCCGTTGAGGGTATTCGTGAATAAGAGCAGGGGCAGGGATATCTTGGTAATGAACTGCGATAAGACGCCGAGCGAACGAGGGGTCAAGACTTTCATCCGTACGCCGGCAATACCGATAAGGATGTAGATGACGAAGCCGATGATTTGCACAAGGACGATGGAAAAGTAATTCATTGGCAAGACTCCTTTCTGAAAACTTCCTTATTTTATCATGCCTGATGGGTCTTGACTAATGAAACCTGCGGCCTTTGCCATGAAAAAAAGTGATGGATGAGGAGGATGGTCATGGATCTTTCCAAGATACGGTATTTTTTAGAAGCGGCCAGGCTGAATAATTTTACCCAGGCTGCCCATAACTGCCACATTGCCCAGACGACGATGACAAAATATATTACTAATTTGGAACGGGACCTGGGGTGTCCGCTTTTCTACCGGGAACACCGCGGTGTGTCACTCACGGCAGAAGGCCGCCGTTTTTACGAGGGCATGAAGGGGATTTGCCGGTCTTATGAAGCGCTGCGCGATTCTCTGCGGCGGAAAGGTCATACCGAAATCCGTCTGGGAATGGCCATGCAGGAATACGTCGAAGCCTTATGGCTGCGCCGGTTTGAAGAAGCCTATCCGGAATATAAATTGTATTTCAGTTTTGATGACGTGGCCGACTTAGAGCGTCATTTAGCAGCCGGTCTCCTCGACGGATTCGTCTTTTCTGACGCCCAGGCGGTGAAGGACTCCTTTACGTATCGGCCATTGTTTTCTATTCGTCAGTCCTTTGTCTGCGCCAATTCCCTGTGGGAACGATATGGGGACATCGAAGCCGTCGTCGGCCATGCACCCTTTGTGACCAAGTCGGACAGCCCGGCTTATGTCGAGAAGATACGGAAGAATTTTCGACAGGCTTTTCATCAGGACTTTGAAGAAATCCATCGCTGTAAGAACTTGTCCGAGCAGCTCTTGACGGTCAGCATGTCCCAGGGCTTTGCCGTCCTGCCCCTCCATCAGGGCGATGCCTATCCGGGGCTTCGAGTCATTCCCTTAGCCGACGCTTTTACCGAATATGCCGTCCTGGCATATCGACAGGACGGCATGACCGAGGCGTTACAATGCTTCTTGTCTTTTTTTGCGGGGATGCCATAATTCACTCAAGGCGACGCCGCCGAGGATGAGGACGGCGCCGAGCCACTGCATGGGCGTCAGGATTTCACCGAGAATCAAGGCCGACAAGAGGAGGGCCGTGAAGGGTTCGAAGTAGCCGCAGATGGAAACGCTCTGGGCCGACAAATGCTGAACGCCGGTAAAATAAAGGGCATAGCCGAGGCCCGTATTGACGATGCCTAACAGGGCCATGTAGGACAGGTCTTGGAGGGTTAAATCGACGGCCGGAGCCGGGATAGTATAGGTGACGGCGCCGACGAGGAGTGAGGCGACGACGAGCTGACAGGCCGGGGCAAAGAATCCCGTCATGGGTTTTGCTTTTTTCATGACGATGATCAAGAGGGCAAAGCAGACGGCGCCGAGAAAGCCGCAGGCGACGCCCCAAGACAGGCCGTGGGCCTTAAAGTCGGCTCCGTTGATGGCCATGATGCCTAAGGTGACGAGGACCATGGCTGTGATTTTGGGAAGGGTGAAGGGCTCTTTAAAGACGAACCGCGACAGTATCATGATTAAAATGGGCCCGATATAACACAAGAGAGTGGCCAAACTGACACCGATATGCTGGTAGGCTTCGTAGAGGAAAATCCAGTTCCCGCCCAGAAAGATGCCGGCCAGGACTAAGAGCAGCCATTCCCTGGGCGTCATCTGATGGAGGGTACTCCATTCATGGCGGAAGGTCGTCAGGACCATTAAAAACAGGCTGCCCAGGACCGTTCGGGTCAGGACGATTTCGTAGCTCGACAGCGGAATGTGGCTGGCAATGATGCCGTTGGTACCGTAAATAACCGTTGCCAGCATAAATTTTACATAGGCGTCTTTCATTGAGAGGCCCCCCTTCACAGTTGCTGTTTTTACTATAACATATCCGTTCTTGTCTGTCTGTAGGTTGTAAAAGGTCAAACGTTTATCTACAAGAGATTTTCTATGGATGCTACGAGACTTTCAATACAGGATTGGACTGTTGACAATGGAAAATTTCTGTGATAAAATGCCTCCCGTAGAAACATGTTAACTGCATATATAGATTACCGCCGGGTACGCGATACGATTCCAGTAGGCCTTTGTTGGAATCGTGCAGCGTACTTTTTTTTAGAGAAGGAGAGGATTTGTATGTCTTGGATTTACTTATTGATTGCCGGTATTTTAGAAATGGGCTGGGCCGTGGGCCTGAAATATACTCACGGATTTTCACGGCTCGTGCCCAGCGTCCTTACGTTGGTCGCCATGGCCGGCAGCTTCATCTTTCTGAGTTTGGCCCTGCGTCATCTGCCTATCAGCATGGCCTATGCCATTTGGACGGGTATCGGCATTGTCGGAACCGTCATCGCCGGCCTGATTTTCTTTCACGAATCCCTGTCGCCCTGGCAGGTCTTGTCGGTCGCTCTCATCGTCGCCGGTATCGTCGGACTGCGTGTGACCAGCGGTGCTTAGAAGGCTTCCTTTGAGGCCGACTCCGGCCGTATGCCCGGTCTTATGATTGTGGTATAATAAAAAAAACGCCATCTACGGTGGCAGAGAAGAGAGGTATTCATCATGAGTATGCAGCACCAAGAAGAAATCACGTGTCCTGCCTGTCAAAAGGCCGGGAATTTTACCGTTTGGGATAGTGTCGACATCGCCGAAAACCCGGAAATGAAGGACAGCATCGCGTCCTTAGACGCCTTTCACTATCACTGCCCGCACTGCGGCACGACGGTGAATATCGACTACCGTTTCTTATATCACGACGCAGCGCGCCGCTTCATGGTGTTTTACGGGCCGACTGAGAATGACGAACAACGGGCTGACCGTGACATGGCGGAAAATCACCAGGTCTTTGAACGCATGAGTGCCAATCAGTATATTTTCCGCCTGGTCCGGACGAAAGAAGATTTGCTGGAAAAAATAACAATCTTTGAATCCGGCCTCGATGACCGCTTGATGGAATTGACCAAAGCCGCAGCCTTGGCTCAATTTAAGGAACAGGATAAGGACTTTAAGGTTACGAGCTGCCACTTTGTCAGCCAGGATGACGGTGCCCTTCGCCTGGTATTCTTCGACAAGGCCTCGGAACAGGGCGTCTATATTGATTTTAAGGACGGCCTCAGCCCCTTGTACAACCAGTTTGAACAGTCTTTATCGGAAAATCTGCCGAAAGAAGAACCGGTGCTGGCCCGCATCGATCCGGCTTGGACTCAGGACTTCTTGAATACCTACGTATATAACTAAAAGGAGGGAACCTTATGTCCCAATTAGTCGTCGTCATCCAATGCGATATCGTCACCAAGCGCTGCAGCGGCTACGCCTGTATGAATACCTTCGCCAACCGCGTGGACACCATGGCTGATTATCCCGCCGATACGCGGTTTCTCATGATGACCTGCGGCGGCTGCTGCGGCGCCGGCATTTCGGCCAAGCTCGAAAACTTGGCCCGGAAGATGAAGCGCTACGGCGATGATAAAGAAAATGTCACCATCCATTTCGCCTCGTGCGTCGTATCCGACTCGTACCATCGGCCGCCCTGTCCCTTCCGGAATTACATGGCCCGGATCATTGAGCGCAAGGGCTATCCCTTAGTTCTGGGGACGTATATTTCTAAATCTACGGAAGCTAAGCGGAAGAAGGGCATCTATCGTGAATTCTAAGCTGAAAAGAGGCCTTTTGGCAGGCCTTATGGGGGCAGCGCTCTTGGGCCTGCCCTTTTTCGTGTCTCTTCCGGTTCAAGCTAAAATCGGCGTTGACAAACAGGCTGTCGAGAAGGCTCACTGGCAGATGCTGCCGCCTTATGATCGGCCCTTCCTCGACGTGCCGGAAGGCTCCGATACGATCATGGGGCCGGCGACAGTATCTCAGGCGCAGATGGTCCGCTTCATCCGTCAGCGCAATGCCGATCCTAAATTAAACGCTCCCTTAGAAGACGTCGTACAAGCTTATTACGACGAAGCCGGCCGCGAAGGCATCCGTCCCGACGTTGCCCTCTGTCAGGCCTTGAAGGAGACGGGATACTTTGCTTATGGCGGTGACGTGTCGCCTGAGCAGAATAATTTCTGCGGCCTCGGTGCAACGGGAAACGGGGCCCCCGGAGCCAGTTTTGCTACGCCGCAGCTCGGCGTTCGCGCCCATATCCAGCATCTTTTGGCTTATGCCAGCACGGAACGGCCCAAGACGGCCATCGTAGATCCCCGTTATGAACTCCTCGTTCAAAATCATCCCGACCTCTACGGCAAGGTGACGAATTGGACCGGCCTCAATGGCCGCTGGGCCGTTCCCGGCAAGCACTACGGTCAGGAAATCCTATGGATGTGGACCGAAGCCCAGACGCCGGACGGGAGCGGCGACGATTTACTGACGGGCTTTGAAAAAGTCATCCTCCACAGGGACGACCCGACGTCCTATCTCTATCGAGGCATCGTCTTCTTCCATAAAGGGTATTACTGGCTGGCCGAAGAGGATTTTCGCCAAGCCATAAAGCAAAATGAAGAGTCTTCGGCAGCCTGGTATGATCTGGCCTTGACCCAGCAAAAAAGAGGGAACCTCGACGATTCCCTTACAAGTTATGATAAGGCCATTGCCCTTCGGCCTGAATTTTTAGAGGCCTGGTATAATCGCGGAATGCTGACCATGGACCTCGGAAACGATGCAGAAGCATTGCGTTCCTTCCAAGAAATTCTCCGCTTTTCACCGCAGTCGGCAGATGCCGCCAATGCCATGGCCGTCCTGTATTTTCGGCAGGGAAAATATGAGTCCGGTCGTCAGGCTTTGAACAAAGCAGGACAAATCAACACCATGAATGAACGTGTGAAAGCCAATCAAAAACAGATGCAAGCCTACGAATAGGTCTGCATCTGTTTTTTTATGACTTCAGTGATATGTCTTTATCGATAATCTTTTCGATGATACCGGCGTGGTGGGTCGCTACGATGAGGGTTTTTCCGGCTGCTTTCAGGCTGGGCAGGAAATCTTCCAACCAGGCAAGGCCGTCGGCATCGAGGTAGCTTTCGGGTTCGTCCATGGTCCAAATCTGGGGATTCATGGTCAGGATGGAGGCCATGGCCGTCCGCTTTTTTTCGCCGCCGGACAGGGAATAAGGGGCCCTGTCGGCCAGTTTCGTCAGGCCCAACAGATCCATAGCATCATCGACGCGCTTTTTGATTTCATCGGAAGGTAAGCCCATTTGGACGGGACCGAAGGCCAATTCTTCGCGGACGCTGCTGCAAAAGAGCTGCGAATCAGGATGCTGCCAGATGTAGCCGATGCGCTGGTGAAACCATTTGGAATAGCGGTGGTCGCGCATCTTGGCTGCCGTAATGACCGTGCCGTCAAAGGTATAGGTCCCCAGCTGCGGGAAAATCAGGCCGTTCAACAGCCGCAGGAGGGTCGATTTGCCGGATCCGTTGGGACCGGTGAGGAGGACGGCCTGACCGGGTTCAATCGTCTCCGTCAGGTGACTGAGAATGGGTCTGTCGTCGTAGGCAAAACAGACGTCGTCGAGAATAATCATGAAAGAACTCCTTCCAAACGGACGAAGAGATAGACGTAAGATAAGAGCATCAGGAGCAGCACGCTCGTAGCCGGTGACAAGAAACGCCTTTTTCCCTCATCATAGACTTGGTATTCACCGGTAAAGCCGCGGCAGCGCATGGCTTCGTAGAGGTCCTGAGAGAGGCGCTGGGACTTTTGCAGCATCATGCCGGCGACGCCGCTGAGGGCCGCTTTTTTATCGGGATTGTGGCCGACGGAGCGCAGTTTCAGGGCCGTCAAGAGTTCTGCCGATTCCTGGCCGAGGATGGCGATATAGCGAAGGGTCGTATCCAAAATGAAAATGACCAGGGACGGGACGTGAAAGGCCCGAAGGGCAGCCGTCAGTTTGTGCCACGACACGTTTTGCTGGAGGAGCATCAGACAGAGGACGGTGAGACAGGTCTTGCAGGGCAGGAGAAAGACGTGTTGGCCGTTGTCGAGGAAGAAGGCCGGGGCGACGATGACGGCACAGACGGCGGATGCGGCAAGGGCTGCCGCCAAGGTCGTGCGCAGCTCACGTCCCGGATGGAAGGCCAGGAGAACTAATTCACCGGCCAGGACGGCCCAGAGAAAGGCCATGGTCCGACAGAGGACGATGAGGAGAATCATGAGTAAGGCTGTCATCAAGGCCGGACCGGCCGCGACAGCCCAGCGAGAAGGCCCGTGCTGTTGGCGCAGGGCCTTCAATATAGAAACTAAGCGCAGGAGAGAGCGAGAAATGAAATAATCCCGGTCACGGCCGGGATTATAGTTTTCTTCACGCTGCGCCCATTCGGGGAGCTTCATCGTTCAGGCCTCCTAATGCTGAGACGGCGTGTCAAAGGACGGTTTGGCCGGCAGGAAGGACGCGATGACTTTAAAGATGATGATCAACAGGGCCGTGCCGACGAGGGCAGAAATGATATAGCCTAAAACGTCGGGGAGCCCTGCAATGGCATAGTCCGGCATGAGGACATCGAAGGAGAAGCCGTTTTCCATACCGGCCGGCGTATAGCCTAAGGCCGAGCCGAAGAAGTCTGTTTCCGCCAGTTCTTCCGCATCCCATTCGCCCCAAGCCGTACCGGCAGCTAAGAGCCCTAAAGGCGTGGCCAAGATGAGGGCGCCCAAGAGTCCGAACAGGGATTTACTCGACGAAGCCGGAGCCGTCATTTGGAACAAATCGGGAGAGGTTTTCTCGAGATAAGCCAAGACACCTGTCGTGAAGATGACTTCGGCCAAGCCGAAAATCGTGATGTGGCCGATCATCATGGCCGGAATGGAAATCGACAGAGGGTACGGGCAGTATAATGCCTGACCGGCTGCGTCGGTGAAGAGCAATGGCTGGATGCCGAACTCAACGGCAGCGCAGAAGGCGGCGACGTTGATGCCGACATAAGAGCCGATACCGGCAGCGATGATATCCGAAGAGATGAGGCGTTTTACGCCGTGATAGACGAAATATCCCGTAAAGGGCAGGGCAAAGGCCATATTGAAACTGTTGGCGCCAAAGGCTAAGATGCCGCCGTCGCCAAAGAAGAGAGCTTGGATGAGAAGGGCCACACTGACAGCGAGACAGGCAGCGTAGGGTCCGAGGAGGATGGCGATGAGCGTTCCGCCGACGGCATGGCCTGTCGTGCCGCCCGGAAGGGGAACGTTGAACATCATGGCCAGGAAGGAAAAGGCCGCAGCGACGCCGAGGAGGGGCAGCTTTTCACGAGGCACCGTTTCCTTGACCTTGCGGATGGATAACAGCCAAATGGGGACCATGACCGCCCCCAGGACGCCGCACGTCGAAGGGCTCAGATAATTCTCAGGGATATGCATTGATAATGACCTCTTTTCCACGAATAGTTTAATATAGTATTATTTTACTGAAAAAAAGGAAGAAATATAAGCCCATAGGGGGGATACAAATTTCCTCTTCTTCTTTCCCTGTAGCCGCGAAGTCTTGAAGTATGGTATAATTTACTTAAAAGTATTTTTAGTCGGAAATGAATGAGTCATGAATTTCCGACTAAAAATAATATGACTAAAATAAATCTGAGTAAAGGAGAAAATATGTTTATTGGCAGACAGGATGAATTAGCGAAATTGGCGGAAATGTACCATTCGGACCAACAAGAAGTCGTCCTTATTTATGGCAGACGCCGCGTAGGGAAAAGTGAGTTGATAAAACAATTTTTGCAGGGCTGTCAGACAAAAGGACTGTACTATCAGTGTAAGCGAACGACGGAGATGAATAATACCGAGAGCTTATCGGCTTTGTTTTCCGAAATATATGGCTATCCGCCGCTGTCTTTTGACAGTTTTGAAGCTTTGTTGGATTTTTTCTTTCAGCAGGCTTGTCGGGAAAAGAGTGTACTTGTTTTGGATGAATATCCCTATTTACGTCAGACCGTAAAAGGCCTTGACAGCATCATTCAGGCGATGATTGACAAATATCACGGCCAATCGCAGTTAAAATTAATCCTTTGCGGTTCCTTCGTGGACACGATGAAATCCTTATTATTGGAAGAAAATCCACTGTACGGCCGATTGACCATGACGATTCATTTGCATCCCATGGACTATTTTGAAACAGCGCAGTTCTATCCTTCCTTTTCTCCCGTCGATAAGATTCGCTTGTACAGTGTTTTTGGCGGTATTCCTTACTATAACCGGCTTGTCGATGAGACTACGAGCGTTCGTGACAATATTCTTCGTCTTCTCGTTGTACCGGGTGCGCGGTTAGAAAATGAGGTTCAAATGTATTTATTGGGAGAATTGGGGAAATTTGTCAATGCTAATGAAGCCTTTGAAGCCTTAGCGCGAGGTTTTCGGCGGTATAAGGATATTTTGTCCCAATCTCATATTTCCAGCAGCCCGGTACTGGCTGAGGTATTGAAACGACTGATTTTGATGGAACTGGTGGAAAAGACGGCTCCTATTAATGATGCTCAAAATGCGAAAAAAACCAGCTATCATATTTCAGATAATATGGCTGGCTTCTATTACCGATATCTTTTCCGATATAGTTCACAGCGGCGTATTATGTCGCCTGATGCCTTTTATGATCGATATATTGACACTGATTTTGAAGAACAGCTTGTTCCGCATTGTTTTGAAGATATTTGTCGTCAATTCCTTATCCGAAAAAATAGAAGGGGAGAGCTGCCCGAAATATTCGATGCCATTGGCCGCTACTATTATGATTTACCGAAAGAACATCGTAATGGCGAATTCGATGTCGTAACCCATGACCGGAAAGGGTACATCTTTTATGAAGCGAAATTTCGTCAGTCTCCATTGACGGACGCCATGATAGAAGAGGAGATACGACAGGTACAGCAGACGGGGTTAGCCTGCTATCAATACGGATTTTTTTCCCGTTCCGGCTATCAAGTTACGCCCCGGCCGGACGTTGTTCTCTATCGCTTAGATGATTTGTTTGAATAAGGTGGTTCTAGTTCGGGGCGGGGATCAACTTTTTCTTGTACCGCAGTGGATTTTGCGTTACAATAAGGAAGTATTGGGGCATTAGCTCAGCTGGGAGAGCGCAAGGTTCGCAATCTTGAGGTCAGGG
>OLFU01001509.1_pt1 | contig 22354 bp, 26 predicted proteins | sample 1605161 | NCBI WGS metagenome assembly OLFU01 (sample SAMEA3888914, study PRJEB22519) | human gut metagenome | biome: human gut; feature: human-associated habitat; material: faeces | place: Denmark | collected 2011
CCCCCGCCCCGAACCCCACCCCAGCAGGTCTTTTGTCATATATCACCTTTTCGAGGGTCGTGCGATCGCAACTCGCCGAGAGGGCGGGACGGCCTTAAATTTCTCTCAACAAAAATCGTTTTTCATCCGACCGGACAAACTATGCTCTATATCAACCGAATATCATAAAAACACCCCGAAAAGAGAGGCAAAAATCGGGCATTTTCAATCTACAATCAGCCGTTTCGACTTTCATTCCGAACTTTCTGCAATCAATATCATTCCAGCCCGGCACTCCGGGCCTTTGTCCTTTGCTTCGCAGGTCTACAATCTATTTTTGTGCTATGGATTTATGGGATGCAATAAAAGAGATGCGCCGCTTATCCGCCGAGGGGATTCCGTTCGGCTTTACGTTCATGTCCTACGACGCTACGGCTCGCGCAAGCAAAGGAGTGATCGAAGTTCGGCATGCCCGTCTGCTGAAACGTGAAAAACAGGAGAACCATCGAGATGCCGAATTCGTCGAGGCATATCTTGACCTCGACACCTGCCAAGCTCGGCGCTTTTATCAGCCATTGCTGATGAGTTTTAACGGTCAAAAAGTAATTTTGCAATGAATAAAACAGGAAAAGCCACCCAGATTTCGGATTTTTCATATGCCCTGCCGGTCGATGAGTGTGTCTATACGATCTCAACGGCTCAAGCGAACAACCTCGACACTCTGCTATGGCAAGCAGAACGGGAGAATTGGGAATATATGCCGCAGTATGTCGGTGGACAAAAGATCGTACCCTACGGAAACAACAACCGCCTGCCAGTGCAAATCCGTGACCTTATGGACGAAAACAATCTCGCCCCCGGTATTCTTGCACGTCAGAAGGGATTGCTGTACGGCGAAGGCCCCTTTCTGCGCAGCCTGCGTTTCGAGAATGGCGAGATAACGAAGGAGTTCAAGGATGATAGGGAGATAATGGCATGGTTGAAAGATTGGGACTACCTGAAGTACATCGACGCGGCGATGACCGACTACTTGTATCTCAAAGGATTTTTTGACATCAAGCTGCTCGAACGCCGCGGACGGATCTCCGGCCAAAGGCCGCGAATCGCAGCTCTGGAGTTTGTGTCTGCGAAAAATGCCCGCCTCGAATGGGCCGACACCCGTCGTCTTGAGGACGTAAGGCACATTTTCGTCGGGAACTTCGAGAACGATTGCATCGACACCGGCATCCAAACCTACCCGGTATTCGACAGCAGCAACCCGGCCAGATACCCCGCTTCGGCAGCTTACAACTCGTCTTACTCGTTCGCACGAGATTTCTATTCGATTCCGGAATATTGGGGCACTCTGCGCTGGATTATGCGCGGTTCCGAAGTTCCAGCCATATTCAAATACGTTACCGACAACGGGTTCAACGCCGCGTATCATGTTCATTCTCCAGACGGATATTGGGAGAAGAAGCGCACGTACATCCGCAAGAACAATCCGGCATGGAGTGATAAACAGGTAGAAGAGGAGATAGGCAAACTCACGGCAACCATGCTTACCAAGCTGACCGAAGTGTTATCCGGGGCCAAGAATGCCGGAAAATTCTTCCACACAGTGGATGTTTTCGACCCGCTCTCGCAACAAACCAACATCTGGAAGGTAGAGGCGATAGACCAGAAAATTAAAGACTTCATCGAATCGCAACTCAAAGTCATGGAGGCGGCCAGCTCGGCAATCACATCCGGCCTCGGTCTGCATGCATCTCTGTCGAACATCATGGTTGCCGGGAAGCTCGCATCCGGTTCCGAAATGCTTTACGCCTACAAACTCTTCATGATGTCGAACACCGCCAAACCCACATACGACATTTTGGAACCCATCAACCAAGCCATCCGCTTTAATTTCCCCGACACTGATTTACAACTCGACTTCTATCACAGCAAACCTTTGACCGAAAGCGAGACATCCCCCAATGACCGCATAAAAAACTGACGCCATGATTTTCAATAAAACGAAAAAAGGCTCCGCAGAGCTATACAATCTCACCGGCACATGGTACAAGGCGAATGACTTCACCGGGATCAGCGAGGATATCGTGCTGGCCCAAAACGAAGTTGTCAAACTGATCGGGAAAGCTACATTCGACCGGGCACACTCCCGGTATATGACGGACGAATATGATCCGGAAGTGTCATCCGATGATCCGGAAGACATGCTCGTACGGCGGGTTCAGTTGCCGGTGGCGTATAAAGCCATGCATCACTTCTACCAGCGAAACCTCGTGAGCCATGAGGACAGCGGCAGAAAGGTAAAAATCAGCGAAAACGAAAAACTGCCGTGGGCATGGCAGATCGAGAAGGACGATGCGGTTCTGCGCGATACATTCTTCCGAACGCTCGACGAATTGTATCTCTTCCTTGAGCAAACGGACATCAAAGAGTGGAAGGACTCGCCGCTGCGCACCCAGCAACAACAGTCGATTCTCCGTACCCTCGACCAATTCGAAAGCATCTACCCGCTCGACGGCTCGTTCTACACCTTCTATACACTTATACCCTTCATCCTCGAAGTGCAGCAGCGCTTTGTGAGGCCGATTGCCGGAGATCGTTATATGTCGCTCCTGTCAGACATAGATTCAGACATGGATCTTGCAGCGCGGCGTTTTGTAGCTTTGAAGGCGATGGTGATAGCCGTCCAGAGACTTTCGGTGTCCGTATTCCCGATTGGAATCTCGCAGCGGTTTACAGATTCATTTCAGGGTAAAGGAGCCGGAAAGACCCCCTCCACTGATGCGTTGAAATTCTACCTTTCAGCCCTCGATCATCAGGCGGCAACCGCCCTCGAAGAGTTTCACGAGGCTTTATCGGCTACTGCGGAAAAATACTCTCTTCTACCGGACAACGATCCCCGAAACAAATTCTTTTCTGTTCAATAATGAATACGATCGAAATACCCGCTATCGGCGTATGCAGGGAAATCCCCTCGAAATGGAGCGAGATGACACCGGAACAGGCCCGCGTTACGATGCGCCTGCTTTGGGATATGGAATCCGGCCACATCTCTCCGCTTGAGTTTCATGTGCGCGTCCTCTATCTTCTCCTCGGTATCAAACGGACATGGCGTTCGGTAATGTGGGAAAAACTCAATCGAGCCGCTGCCGAGCAGAAGAATGCCAACATTTTTTTGCTTTGCGAAAATCTCCTCGGCTGGCTGTTTACCGACACCGAGGACGGTCTGCTCCCGACATTCGACACCATACAGAATCCGCTGCCCGAAATCCATATCGGCAGCCATCGTTTGCGTGGGCCGGCCGACGCTCTGCAAGACCTGATTCTCGTGGAATTTCGGAATGCCCTGATCGCCCGCGACGAATTCTTGAACACCCGGCAACACGCGGCCCTCGACCGGATGATCGCTTTCCTGTATCGACAGCCTTCGAAGCAAGCCAACCGGGCCGGCCGGTGTATCGTCCCCATCCGTCACGAGACCTTTGAGCGGGACGTATGCCATGCCCGCCGGATAGCTCCGTGGCAGAAACAGACGATTCTCATGTGGTTCTCCGCCTGCGTCAAATTTCTCCAGACCGGGACGATAGTTGTGGCTGGGGAACAGATCGACATGCGCACGATCTTCAGCAGCGAGGAAACTGCCCACGATACCGGCCCGAAGTTCACATTGACAGATGTAGCCTACGAACTGGCACGGGATCGGGCACTCGGCACGCTGAACGACATCGACGAAGAGGGCCTATATACTATATTCCAGATTCTACACCACAACGTAAAGCAAGCAAAACGCAATGCAAAAACTCATTAACCTACTACGATATCTGGTCAATATGCGTGTAACGGAGAACGAGGTAATCCCCGTTGTCGATGACACGCACGGAACCGAGCGGCTCAAGAGCGCAGACGGCCGTCAGGTCGTGGTTTCCTATCCATCACTACGGCAAACAGGAGAAACATCGAACTCCTATCAGGATCAACTCCCGGCCGCCATCTTCGTCCTCGAAAAGGCAATGGCCGGACAGCGTACCGATAAAGATGAACTCGAACAATATCTGTCGATGCTCGCTACGGTCGATATGATTTTGAAAACGTTACGGGCGGACACGCTGGGATATAACGCCTGTCCCCGTTTGGCCGGCATGACAATCAAGGTTGCAAATACGGTTCCGGTATACAAAGTATTCGGGAGCTGGGTCGGCTGGATGATCGAGATCGAATTCTGAACTCCGGCAAAATAATTGTAGGAATAAAAATATTCCTTTTTTATTCGAAAGAGAATGATTTTATTCCTATATTCGTAGCAGAAACAAAACGTCTGCACGATGCCTCGGGAATAAAAACACGCTCTCATGGGCATAGAAGAGAACAAAGAGGTGATTATCGAGCGGCGGAAGGAGATCGGGGCCGCGCGGCACGACCTCGGACATGAACTGACACAAATCTCGATCTGATATGTTCGGAGCAATAGGCATAGGTTTACTTTTCGCATGGCTGCTGGCCGGCTATCTTTCATCTTCCCCGAAGGTGAAAAAGTAAAATGATCCCGGAAGAGCACATCCCCGCGAACGATCCCGACCTCTATGCACCCGCCTCGATTTTTTCGGGGCGGTTTCTATTTTTTCCGGTAATAGATTTGCGGGTAATAAATTTATTACCTATATTTGCATAACGAAAAAAATGAAAAAATGCCTACTATCTTTATCCTGTTCGGATTCCGGTTCCTCTTTTACGCTAATGACCACGAGCCGATACATGTCCATGTCGTAAAAGGCAATATCAGAGCAAAATTCCTGCTCAATCCAGTAGAGATGGTCGAAAACCACGGACTAAAACCGTCCGAAATAAAGATGGCAGAATCGGTAATCGAAGAAAACAAAGAGGTGATTGCCGAACACTGGAACAAATTTTTCAACAAAAGCAGGTAGCAGCTATGGTGCAAATCGAAAAAATATGGCTTACCGATACTGCGGTATGGATACGAACTGCCGACGGGCGGGAATCTCACGAGAATTTCGACGAGTATCCCCGGCTGAAATATGCAACACCCGCACAACGGGAAAATTATGAAACCGACGCTTTCGGCATCCACTGGCCGGAGATCGACGAGGATTTGAGCTTCGACGGATTTTTCCGGGCGCGAAACGAGCCTGCCTTATATAGGCTGTTCATGGCGCATCCCGAGTTGAATGCGTCGGCTGTAGCGCGTCGGTTGGGGATCGCTCAAAGTCTCCTTGCACAATATATCAGCGGATCAAAAAAGCCATCCCCGGAAAGAGAAAGGATGATTCTGACCGAAATTCATAAAATCGGAGAAGAACTCGCAACTGCCTCCCTGTAACGGTCAAAACATCATGTGGTACTATTCCGCCCCGATTTTTTCGGGGCGTTTTTTTGCATCTTCCGAAAAGTTCACTACATTTGTGATGTCTAACATTTTTCTCACAAAGGCGGATGATGTCCGTCGAACGTGCGGGCATTTTTTATGCTTGTACAGTTATAGTGGTTTCGTACCCCCGTGCCGGATGGTTAATGCCCCGGCAAGCCTTTGTGAGGTGTTAGACAGCGGGAAAGGCGAACCACTTTTTGTTTAACGGTTTAATGTCTAAACCTCACTATGAAAAACAACCAAAACCCGATGGGGCATGTCCCTATCAATCCCGCGCTGATTCAGGCGCACAGCACAGATTTTCGCAAGAATTTTTGTGAAATCAAATCAATTCACTACATTTGTGGTGACTTCCATACTGATAGGCGGGTTCTGCTCGTCATCACGGGCATTTTTTATGCCTATATTATACGGTTCTGTACCCCCGTGTGGTGCGTTAATGCGCCCACTGCCTATCAGGTGGAAGTCAACGGGAAAGGCAGAACCGTTTTCAATTTCTGCCAAAATAACTAATGACTTCCACCTATGAAAATCAACATCAATCCCGTGCTGATTCAGGCGCACAGCAGCGTGTACCGCGCAATGGCAGATGTGAATCTCGCCCTCAAAATCCTCTCAAAGTACGCCGAACGAGGTTCCGATCCCGGAACATACGCTCCCGGACGACACTCCCGTATCGAGGGTGAGTTACGGGCTATGCTGTTCGACATCCAGCACATGATCGGACGGGCTGCGCTCCGTGCCGCCGAAAAACAGTTCTGCAATAAAGGAAACAAGGCGCACCATGAATAAGACCCTCACCGGAGAACCGGCCGCCCGGCTGACGGCCAACTCCCAGCTCTTGCAAGCCTACCGGTGCGTGCGCGAAGCCGCCCAACACCTCGACAACTACATCAGCGGCGAAGCTCCGAGTCCCGAATCGGGCAAGACCGTTTGGCGTATATTTCACGAACTGGACGGTGTGCTTCCGGCTTTCTGGTCAAACCTCGCCGAACTGATCGTCGCGGATATCAACTGCAAACTAACCGGGGAGGACGAACGATGAATAGCCGATCCGATACCGTATCGATGTCACGAGGCGAGTTCGACCACATCGGCCGATTACTCGCGACCATCAAGTCGCAAAGCGAAATGATTGCCCGGCTGACCGCAGAACGGGCCGAACTGCAGAGAAGACGGATGCAGGCCGACCGACGGCGGCAGGAAGTCTTCCGCCTCCCGACCGGGAAATAGCCGATTTTCCCTGTCCTTTGTAGCCGCCTTCGGGCGGCTACTTTTGTTGCAAACTGCAACAAATGACTGTCAAAGGAGAGTACATACGGCGCACTTTGCTCGACGAGTCGAACCGCTGGCTGAAGAACCAGAATACAGTGCTGGCAACGAAGCTCCGTACCCGCACCGGCCGGCTGGTCAATGAGCGTTCGATGTCTGTTTCCGAACAGGGCGAGATGTCGGCGACAATGACCTACCAGCACACGATCGAAGAACGGTTCCTCGACATGCGGGTTCTGCGCTATGGTTCCAAGCTCGTCCGGCGTGCCCGCAAGATTCACACCCGTTTCGCTTACGGACACTACGAGTCGATTGCTTCCCGGTTGATGTACGGCCTGACCGACGATGTTGTTGCAGAAATCAAGCAACAACTGACGGATTAGGAATATGGGAAAAGCAATTCGGGATGAAGATTTAAGACTCAACATCATTGTAAATGGTGACGAATCCCAAAAACGGATCGGAGATTTAAGCCGACAAACAAGAGATCTCGCGAACGCAAATTTCGAGCTTCGGCAGGAACAGCGTCGACTTAAAGCCGAAGGGAAAGAGAATACCGAATTATATCGGCAAAATGCAGCTGAAATCAAGAAAAATGCTGCGATCATCAAGTCCAACAAAGAGCAAATGCAGCAGCTTCGCTCCGAGATGAAGCTGGACACTCTGACCATCTCTGATCTGACACAAGAACAAAGGCGTCTACGCGCTGTTTTCAACAATGCGATTCCGGGCACAACGGAATGGGAAAAATATCGGGCTGAATTAAAGCAGGTCGATGCCCGCATCAAGACGCTCAAAGGATCAGCACGCGACACGGGGAACGTCGTGCAACGGATGGCCGGCGGGTTCAGCAAGTTCTTCGGCGCGATCACGGCCGGATTCGCCTCAATGTCGTTTGCAGTCATGGGCACCAAGAAAGCCCGTGCCGCCTTTCTGGAGTATGACGAAGCTCTGACCGATGCCCAGAAGACCACTTCAACAACAAAAACGGAGATCCGCGAAGTATCGGAAGAACTGAAGAAGATAGACACCCGCACCACCCACAACTCACTGCTTGACATTGTGCGAGTCGCAGGTAAACTCGGTATCGAAGGCAAGCAAAACCTGATCGAATTCGCCCGTGCCGGAGATAAAATCGGGGTCGCCCTCGGCCGAGACCTCGGCGGCAATGCCGAAGCCGCCATCCAGCAGATCGGAAAACTCGTCGATATATTCCATCTCAAAGAACAATACGGCATCGAGCAGAGTATGCTCAAGGTCGGCTCGGCAATCAACGAAATCGGCATGGCCTCCACGGCGGCCGAGGGTTTTGTCGTTGACTTCGCAAAAAGGGCGGCCGGTACGGCGCCGAACGTAAATATCTCGATTCAGTCCGTCCTCGGCCTCGCCGGCACCCTTGACAAATTGGGGCAGCAGGCCGAAACGGCAGGCACCTCCTACGGGCAGGTGATTACCGCCATGTACAAGCGGACAGAGGTCTTTGCCAAAATTGCCAAGATGAGCCTCGGCGAATTTCAGAAGCTCATGGGCGAAGATATGAACGAGGCATTTATCCGCGTTTTGGAGGGTATGGGCAAGTCTGGACAAGGCATGCAGTCGATCGTAAACGCCCTGAACTCGATGAAACTCGACGGGCAACGTAGCGTGCAGGTCTTGGGCGTTCTGGCGGCCAATACCGACGAGCTGCGTCGGCAGCAGGAAATCGCCAATCATGCATTCGAAACCGGCACATCTGTCATCGAAGAGTTCAACACCAAAAACGAAAGTGCCACGGCCCAATACGAAAAGCAAAAGAAAGCGCTCCATGAACAGGCCGTACTCCTCGGCGAAACACTGAATCCGGCATTCACCTCGACAACCTCGATCACCGTAACCTTTCTGAAGGCGCTGACGGGTCTTGTGAAATTCTTATACCAGACAAAAGGAGCGATTATCCCAATCGTTGCGGCCGTCGCAGCCTACAAAACCATAATGTTTGCTGCACACAAGGCGATGGTGATTTACCGAGCAGCTCATATTGCGTATATCGCCAGTACGAAGCAGGCAACGCTGGTAACACAGGTATTCAACAGCGTCGTCAAGGCCGGGCCGTGGGGTTGGATTGCGACAGCAATTTCAGTCGCCATCGGTGCGGTAACTCTGTTCAGCGACAAGATTTTCAAAACCCACGAGCAGGTCAGGAACATGGCCGCCGAAGCCGCGGTCGAAATCGACAACGAGAAACGGAAGCTCAACGAATTGCAGGACGCAGCGACCCGCGCAGCCTCCGGGAGCCGCGAACGGGCCGAAGCGATCATGATCATCAACGAGAGGTACGGCAAGTACCTTCCGAAGCTGCTCACCGAGAAAAGTACCAACGAGGATATCGCCATCGCGCTTCAGTCGGTAAACACCGAATTGGAAAAGAACATCAAGCTCAAATTCCGGCAGCAGGAAGCGGAACGCATCGCCGGAGATGAGATGACAGCCATGAAAAAGGCGATCGCCGAAATCACGACCAAGTATAAAGAATGGGGCGACGAATCGTCGCTCACCGCCGATAAGCAGAGATTGATCGCCGCCGCAGTTGTCGATTTCACGGGTAAGATAAAAGCGGCCGGAGACGATTCTGCAAAACAACGTCAGGCAGTTTACGACCTTAACAAGGAACTGCAGAATCTGGGAATGAACTTCACCGGTTCGAGGTGGAATCCTCACGGCCGGTATACTGCAATACGAAAAATCACCACAGAATTAAGCAATACCGTGAGCGAAGGGCAGCAGGCCCTCTCGATGCTGGACACCATTTACGGCAAGGTCGAAACACCTCTCAAGACAGAGGATTCCACGACCACGAACACAACGCCCACCGACCCGGACGATCCGGGCAAGTGGTCGCTCGAAAAAGACAAAGAGTTCCTGACTGCGAAGCTGAGGCTCAAGGAGAAATATCAGAACGGAGAAATCGTATCCGCGTCCCAATTCAACGAGGAGCTGCTGAAACTGGAAATCGCAGCGCTGGAGAAGCGCCTTGCGAAAAATGTCGATGACGGTGAAGCGCGGCTCAAAATCCAGAACCAACTCGCCGACAAACGACTTGAACAGAAGAAGGCGGCCGCAGCCAAAGAAGAGGAGATAAACAAACTTCTCCAGCAGTCGGAAACCGACAGGATCAAGCAGGAGAACGCCGACTACGAACAGAAGAAAAAGAAGTACGCAGGCAACGCCGCGGCACTGGAGGCTCTGGAGAAAGCACACCAGCGCAACATCACCAAAATTCGGCTCGACGAGATCGACGATCGGCTGAAAAGGGAAGAGGAAACCCATGAGCTACAAAAGAAACTACTCAAGAATCGCCACAAGCAGGAACTTATCGACTTCCAAGGCACGGCCGCAGAACGTAAACAGCTACGGAAGGCCCAAGCGGAAGAAGAGTCCCGGTTGGAACTCGAACACCTGACTCAACTCTCTGCTCAATTAAAAACGCTCATCGAGTCCGGAATGTTCGACGGCATCCAGCTTGACACGAAAATCCTTTCGGAGCAAGAGAAACAAAAGCTCGTCAACCGCTTCGCGGATATCAAAGCGGCTTTCTTGGCCTTAATGAAAACCATCAATACCGAACAGGAAAAGACATTTTCATTCGCTACTGACAACCCAATAATTATGGGTTTATCTAAAGATGACTGGGAAAAATTCTTCGATGTAATTGAAGGTAAGGCAAGATCAACAGAAGATCAATTGTATGCAATACATGCCGCCATGACAGCGATTTGTGCAGCTACAGAAATGGCGCTGCAGGTATATACTACCTACGACAATATGATGACCAAAAAGGAAAACGCTGAATTAAAGAAATATCAGAAAAATCAGGATAAGAAGAAAAAAGCCAACGAGAAGCGCGTCAAAGCCGGACTGATGACCGAAGAGCAAGCCCAAGCAGAGGAGGATCGAATGGCTGCAGATCTCGAAGCCAAACAAGAGGAATTACAGCTCAAGCAGGCAAAACGACAAAAGGCCATGAGCCTTACTAAGGCGATTATAAATACGGCATTGGGCGTTACGGCGGCTTTATCAATAGGCCCGCCTGCTGGTTATATTATGGCTGCAATTACCGCTGCAATGGGTGCTGCACAAATCGCTATGATTGCATCAACCCCAATAACGACCGGTGCCGAAGAGGGTGGTCAGGTCATCGAGCGGATGCAGGACGGCAAAAAATTCAACGCCCGTTATTCTCCGGATAAACGAGGCTTCATCTCATCGCCGACGGTGCTGGTATCGGAAAACGGGAAGGAGTATGTCGTTCCAGCGGCCGCAATGGATAACCCCTCGTTGATTCCCGTACTGAACACGATCGAAGCGGCCCGCCGACAGGGGACACTCGGCAGCTTCGATTTCAATGCCGTATACCGGCAAAATACACCGGCACCCGGATTCGTATCCGGTGGCCCAACAGGAGATATCCCGTCATTCGACACAACAGACACGGGGCTTTCCTCTTTGGACGCAGGCACGGCCGGCAAATTCATCGCGGCCGTCGATCGTCTATGCGACGTGCTGAAGAATCCGATTCTTGCCTACGTGACAATGCTGGGCGAGAACGGAATCGTTGCGAAAATGAAAGAGTACAACCGCACGCGGGAACGTGGGCAAATTGGAGGCAAAAAACGATGATACAATTCCGATCCGAGGGCATAATCCTCGATGTACAGCCTGATCAGGATGTGACATTTACACTGGACAATCCGATCTTTGAAGATGACAGGGTGCCAGTGGCCGTTTCCACGAATGTTGAATTCAAACTGTCGCCTAAAAACTGCATTTTTTTCGGATTCACACCCGGCATCCGGCGGCGGCCGTCACGCAAGACTGCCGCCTGCGAGGCGTTATTCAATGGCATAGTCGCATTTCAGGGTGAACTGAAATATGACGACTACTCCGATAAGTCCTTACAATACTCATTCGTCGGGGCTGAATTCGACCACATCGTCACAGGAAAGCTGACCGACATCCCATTCTCCGGATTTGAGGACATCAAATTCTCGACGATGGTAGAAAACGCCCGTAAAGGACTATATGACGAGTTCGGCCTGCCCCAGATTATGCGCAAGGCAATGAGCGCCTCGATCGAGTATGTGACGTCGGGGCCGACGAAAGCAGAATGCTCAACGGTCGATAAATATGCGAACTGGCTTTACACCACCCGGCCTTATGTTGTCCCAGCGATCAAAGTACGTTATATCCTCGATAAAATCCTTCCGGAGTTAGAGCTGGGGGAACCGGAACTCGAAAAACTCCTCAATATGTTAGCGATCCTCGGACTTTACAAAAGTTCCGAATACGACAACCGATACGGGGTAAAAGATACATCGCCCGGTGCCCGGCCGGGGTTATATCCTACCCAATGTACGCTCGATCTTGCCGACTCGATGCCGGACATGGACTTGAGCGTTTTTCTTATCAGTCTACTCAAAATACCTTGCTGCACGTTGTTTTTTTCCGGGAAAAAGTATTTCCTGATGAGTAACAAGTCGATTCTCGCAAGCAATAAATTTGTAGACTGGACGGCCAAAGTCAGCGACAATTATTCGCTCCCCGCCTATGAAAAGAAAGGCTATACCCTCGCATTCCGTAACGAGGATGACAACTACACCAAGTCCTACGAAGAGGATTTGGGCCAAGAGCCAACTGATGAGATTATCGAAAGCTATTCTCTGCAGGACATCATCAACAAATACAGGGTGTCTCCCGACTATAAAAATATCAGACTGGCCCAAACCGGGGATATCTATTCAGGTAAGAAAATCGACGCTCTGCTCTATTATTCAGGACGCGGTGCCGCATGGAACAAATATACGACACCAATAGCCACTCTGGATATCGTACATCAAGCCGGGTTTACGAAAATGGAACCGGCTGCCGACTCGGAAGATCAGAACTACGACTGTTCGATCGACTTCACATGTCCGAAATGCGTTCCTTTGGCCGTATACCCGTCAAAGCAAATACATGCTGACGGATCGATCGAAGAAGCAATTGGACTGAACGCCATAACTCCTATTGTAGATTTTCCCACCGCAGGCGGCAATCGCCCGTCAGAAGTGTATATCGGCTTGCTGATCAAAAATAATTTTTCGGATAAAGGATATTATTTCGAGGGCGGTATTCCCGATCTTTCTGCTGGCAGCGAAGACCGAAGCGAGTACTCCCTTGCAATTGGAGGGGAAAATGGTTTGTACAACAGATTCCATAAACCCTACGCGGAGTGGCTGGCACGGGACAAAGAAATGCTTAAAGTCGATCTCAACCTGACCGCATCAGATATTGCAAACCTACGCCTCTGGGTCAAAGTGTTGGTCTTCAACGTGCGTTATTTGATAAAAACCCTTGAAATAACCGGTAATACCACTCACGATATCCTTCACTCGAATGCGGAGTTGGTCGAAGTGTAATGTCCTTTCAGTCCGCGCGTCATGTAGATATTTTTGTCCGAGAATAGAAGCCGAGCCAATGGTAGATACCTTCGAAATAATCGAGAAGCCCGAAATTTGTCAGTTTTCTGAGAATTTGGGGAAAATGATCATCAGGAACAAAAATTCAAGCCTGACTTGTGTTTACATGACAGTAAGACTTGATGATGCAACTATATGTGACAAACTGACGCTTTATTACGATGCAGAGAGTTTGATAACGATCAACCTGCGGGACATCGTCCATACCCTGCTGGAATGTGAATTTCCACGACAAACCGGCGTTACCGACTTTACATATTTGTATATAACGCTGACCGACACGGCGACAACCAAAACATATCGTTTTCAGGTCATTGCCGGCGGGGTTGCAGCTCCTCGCAAAGTAGGGCTGGATTGGTGGGCCAGAAACTTTCTGACTTGGCAAGGGCAAATCGTCACCATGCCGGCATGGCAACCGCAATGGTTATCGGTGGTAAAACTCAATCGAGATCCACAATTTCTGCGAATCAAGTCGCGCCTATATACAGCCGAAGGAATCGAGCGCACACAGGACATTTTCACAGCATCCGAAGAAGGCATCGTCCGGATCAACGTTTCGTTCGAGCTACTCTGGCGTAATATCTGCGTTTCGGAAGAACTGACACCGATTGCATACGACATCTACGGATTGGGAGCGAACTCCGTCTCTGAACCCGATACGGCAGGTGCAAAGAACTACCCTTTCGCCCAGCGATATATTTTGCGGTCGGGCAACTTTCGAGACCGCTGTTTCTTATTCCAAAACTCGCTCGGCGGATTCGACACGATAATCGCATCCGGACTTTCGACATTACTTCCAGAAGGCGAGGTCGACACGTTCATCAATCAAGGCCGCGAAGCGGAATTAAGCAACGATTACACATCAATCTGGCAGCAAAACACAGGTTACATCAGTTCGAGCAGCATAGCCCGGCAATGGCAGGAGTTTCTGCACTCCAGCAATCGCTACCTATACGCAGACGGGGAGTGGAAACAAATAATCGTCACGGAGTACGAAGTCAAACACAAAGAGGCCGCCCTAAACAGCTACACCTTCAAATACCATTTGTCAGAAAAAGATGAAGCCAATTATTATGACCGGGCAGAACTTCCGGAACCTGAACTCCCGACCGATTTCTGGCAAATTCCATCAATACGGCGGGAATAAAGTTGTCCTTTCCGCAGCGACAGCAATCAAATATTTTTGCATAAAACAAGAACCATGACATCGTATAGACGCTGGAACATACTTACCGACCTTACCTACATAGAAACATTCTATGAACGGCAAAGTGACGGTACTCTTGTAAAAGCGGCAATTCCGGACGCGGGAATCGATTTCACCATCGACTATTTTACAGATGGAGCAACCCACTTCAAAGCGTCCCGCATTGACGGAGTTTACAAAGACTGCCGTCAGGTTGATGAATACTCGCTCGAAGTATTCATCCCGTTATCGCGCAGGCGCATGTGCAAAGGAGAGCTTCGCCGGGAACTCACCTTGACAATCCCCGATGATAATTTTTTAAATCAGATAAAAAGCATATGCTTCCCCGCCAAAACAGGGCTATTCCTTTGGTTTGGCCCATCAGACAATTTTAAGCAGACAGCCTACGGAGAGGCGATAATTGCCACGATAATCAATGCCTCATACGATATTATCGACCTCACGAGTTCTGCATATCCTGCCACCTGCCTCAAGATTATGGAAAAGCTCGAAAAAGGCATTACGGCGAATATCTACATAAAAGAAAGGGCGGAACTCCCCCAACAATCTATTATTCAAGTTCAAAAAGCAGACGGGGGCTATCAATTATTTACAGGAATATTCGAAACATCGGAGGAAGACGGAACAATCAAAATTTACCAAATCTACTATCTGGTAAATAGAACCGACGGCGTTGTAACAAGGAAACGATACGATAGATTCCCCGCAGTGGCATCCGCGGGCGACTACATCAAAAAAACCGACCGCCTGATCCTCGGCGGATACAGCCCGGCCGACCTGAAGAGCAACAGTTAAATACACAATATCATGGCAGAAAATCAAACTTTAGCGGTATTGCAGGAAATCCTGCTCAAATCCCGCATCAAATTCGTAACGGGCACCGAAGCCGAATGGACGGCAGCGAATCCCGTCCTGCTCGACGGCGAGTACGGACTTATCCGGGGTAGTTCGCCACTGAAATACAAGGTCGGCGACGGCACGAAGACATGGTCGGCGCTCGGCTGGGGCAATGTCACCTCTCTTGCCCAGCTCACGGCCGACGCAACGCATCGGCTCGTGACCGATACCGAAAAAACCAAGTGGAACGACAAGGCAGAAGTGTTTACTTTCAACTACAATGCTTATCTGCATCCACCGACCGAAGGACTCAACCCGCAGGGACAAGTCGCAAAAAACATCGTCGCGGCGATCAATGCGAATAAAAAATGCGTTGTGGTCGCACAAAATGTCGCCGTGCAGGAGATCGAAGATTCTATAAGCGGTTTCGTTTCCATCACCGAGGTTTCCGCTTCGGCCGTCACCGGATTGATCGATACTATCCGCATGGCCTCGGACGACAGCGGTCGCACGGTATTCCTCGCTACTGCTTCCATCACGTTCAAGTCCGACGGCACCGTAACCGTGGCGGCCGTACCTTACACCGGGCGTATCGTCATGGAAGATGCCCTGCCCGAATACAGCACGGAGAAAGCTCCGACGGTTAGCGGGTTCGCCGCGACCTACTACCTCACGCGGAACGGCAGCCGTATCGGCGTGCCGATCAACATCCCGCTCGATCAGGTGCTGCGCGGATCATCCATCAAGACCGTGGTGACGGCCAATTCGCCTTACTCCGGGGCCAAGGTCGGCGACAAGTACATCGAGTTCCTCTTCCAGAACAACAACACCCCGCAGTACCTGCCCGTGCAGGCTCTAGTCGATGTCTACACGGGCGACGACCAGTATATCCAAGTGACGGAGTCGAACGTAATCAAGCTCAACTACTCCGTGCTGTCGTTGAAACTGGCGGCCGACTTGAAGAAGTCATACGACAACTTTTACGACCCGAAGGGTGCCGGAGAGGCAGCGGCAAAAGCGGCCATCGACGAGTTCAAGGCGAGTACGTTCGTCATTCAGTGTACCATCCCCGGAATGAACTGACGCTATGGCAGCTACTGAAAAGATAACCGGGCGGGTTCAATTCCCGATGTTTACGGCGGCCGCACTGGCCGCCGCAAATCCGGTGCTTCTCAAAGGCGAAGTCGTGTACGAATCCGACACACGCAGGCGGAAAATCGGCGACGGTGTTACCGCATGGAAGTCTCTCCCCTACGAGTCGGATGGTGAAATGGCAGGCAGTATTCACGCTTCACAGATCACTACGGACGCAACGCACCGTTTCGTGACCGACAGCGAGAAAAAGACGTGGGGCGATAAGGCCGCCAAAGACCTGTCGAACGTAACGCTGACAAAAGCGCTCTCATCCAACGGTTACTACAAAGCACCGGACGGGCTGATGTTTCAATGGGGGATATCCCCCGGCGGGGCGTATCAGTACTATTTCAGTCCTGCATTCATCGCAAAGCCGTTCGGATGCTTTCTGACGGCTTATTACGGCAACGGCAACGTTATCACAGCCGCGTCGTATGTAGAACTGACCGCCCAATATTTACGCTACCAATCGCGCTGGGCGAACCTCACCGACAAGAACGGAGGTCTCGCATCCTCTACCGAAACCGTCCATTGGCTGGTGATCGGACGCTGGAAATAAAATACAGGAAGCTATGAAATACTGGAAGCAAGGATTTTATGACGAACCCGTCGAGGGCGGTGTAGAGATCACCGACGAGAGGTGGTTGGAACTGATCGACGGGCAGGCAGCAGGTATGCTGATTACCGAGGATGAGCAGGGCAGCCCTGTTTTAACGGAATATGTCAATAGCGTCCCGGTGCCGACCTACGAACAGCGGGTGCAGCAAAGCATCCGAGAGCGGTATTCGGTCGACGACGAACTGGCGATACTCCGCCAGCGGGACACCAAGCCGGACGAGTTCGCGGCCTATTACGAATACGCCGAGCAATGCAAAGCGCAGGCAAAAAAGCAGATGCAATTATGATTGGAAGAATACAACACCCGAAATATACGGCAGCGGCGCTCAAAGCGGCCAATCCCTTACTACTCGATGGCGAGGTCGTCTACGAATCAGACACGGGTCGTCATAAGATCGGGGACGGAGTGAATAAGTGGACGGAATTACCCTATCCCATGAATGCCGAAGCCGTCCCGGCGGTTACGTGGAAAGTACAGGGCGGAATGCTCTGCGTAAAGCCTGCCACGGACTTGAAAAATCCGATTCTGAAGCAATGTTTCGTGGGCATCCTGCACTACAAAAACGCGAAGAAGCGATACCGCCGGAATCCTCAAACCGGGCAGACACAAAACCGTCCTCTGAATGCGGGGTTCAAGCTCGTACAGGACTCCTTCTCGCGGGATGAGGTAAACTGGACGTCAGTACGGATCAATCCCGTACCGTTCGACGCAACGAAGGTAAACGCCGCGGGCTGGATGCCGATAATTTCCGTTGCAGACCTCTTGGAAAGGTGGGTCGTGTGCATTGCCGACCGCGGTTTCGTGGGGGGGGGGAAAATTCGAGCTGCATCGCGGCACCAATATAGGCGACCGCGGCGGAAAGATGGAGGATTCCGGGAAGCGCAGGATGCAGGTTTCATTTTACGGAGGAGTAGTATTGTTTACGGGTAATCCTCAATACCGAACCGAGGGGGCACGCGCCTATTTCAGAGTAATAGCCCGAAACTACGATGAAACGGCAACGATAGTACATGTATAACTTTTTTGACGGGGTGTGACCGATAACAAATATTCCTTTGCGGGAGATGGTTGTATTATGACTCATTCACTGGGGATTTACTTAACCTTACTCGTCATTTTTTTGAAATTTCTGAACTATGATAGACCATATTTTCGCGGCGATACGTCCGCAGCTCATCATTCTCACGATCGTTTACCTGCTCGTACTGTTCGTGATTTTCCTCGACCTATGGGCAGGCATCCGGAAAGCCCGCAAACGCGGGGAGCTGCGCTCATCGCTCGGCTACCGCAAGACCGTCGAGAAGATCGCCAAGTATTTCAACCTGATTTTCGTGGTAACGGCCATCGACGCGGTGCAGATGCTGACCGTATGGCAGATCAACGAGCAGACCGGGAGCCGCCTGCCGCTGATTCCGATTCTGACGGTATTGGGGGCCATGTTCATCGGCTTCATCGAGCTGAAGAGCGTATATGAGAAGTCCGAGGATAAAGAAAAGGCCAAGATTGCGGATGCGGCGGCCGCGCTGGGTTCGGCGTTGAAGAACCGGGAGACGCAGGGCATCGTGGCCGCGGTGCTGGAGTACATGGAGAGAGCAGGTCGGCAGTCCGGCAGCCCCCGCGGCCCGGCCAGAAGCGAGCAAGCCCCCGGCCCCGAATTCATGCCGACCCCGGATATTTACGACGAAACGGAAGAACAACTATGACACCGAAAGAATTTAAGAAAACCTACTGGCCGGACATCGCGGCCTCATGCGAGGAAACCGGGCTGAACCCGCTCTTCGTGGCCGCGCAGGCCGCGCTCGAAACTGGCTGGGGAAAGTCCGCCATCGGGCACAATCTATTCGGCATAACCGCCACGAAGAAGTGGCGCGGGGCGGTGAAATACGTGCGGACGTTCGAGTACTTCGAGGACGATCAGCAGGGCCACCGATTCCCCAAAGTACATTCCATTACGCGGATGCCGGACGGGCGCTACAAATATGTCGTAGACCGGGCTTTCCGCCATTATCCCTCTGTCCGGGACTGCCTGACCGACCACTCCCGCATATTGCTGACCGAACGCTATGCCCCTGCCCGCCCGTACAAGGATGACGTGTACCAGTTCGCCTACCGGGTTGCGGCCTGCGGATACTGCACGGCAAAGCCGGCGGATTATGCGGGGCTGATGCTCAAGATATCCAAAACGCTCGAAAAGGCATGAAAAAGTACCTATTCCTCGCGCTGCTGATCATGGGCGGTCTGCTGTGGTTGCAGACCGCACGGCTCCGCTCGGAGAAGCGCGAGCGCCGCCGGTTGAAGTCGAACCAGACCGCGCTGATGTCCGATGTCGAAATCTACCGGACAAAGGCAGGCAAGGCTGCCGCGTCGAACATGGTGCTGAATCTCCGCGTCTCGGAGCTGGAGCGGCTCCGGGCGGCAGATGCCGAGAGCATCCGCGACCTCGGCATCAAACTCCGCCGGGTAGAATCGACGGCCAAGACCGCGACGGCGACCGTCGTAAAACTGCGGGCAAAACTCCGGGACACAGCCGTCGTCCGGGAGACCCCGGCCGGGGCGGTCATTATCGACTCGATGCAGACATTTCGCTGGCGCGATCCGTGGGTGACGGTCGAGGGGTTGATCGAGCGCGACTCGGTCGCGTGCCGCGTCGAGAGCATCGACACGCTCCGGCAGGTCGTACACCGGGTACCGCGGCGGTTCCTCTTCATCCGCTGGGGAACCAAAGCGATACGGCAGGAGGTCATGTCATCGAACCCGCACACGCGAATCGTCTACACCGATTATATCGAACTTAAAAAACGGAACCGATGAAGAAATTTCTGAAAACAACATGGGCGGCACTACTCTACTTGTGGCAGCTCCCGCAGAACCTGCTCGGCCTTGCGTACTTGGCATTCTGTTTCGACCGCGTGAAAATCACCGAGCAACGCGGGGCCGTGTTCTATGCGACAAAGCATGTGCGGGGCGGCATGACGCTTGGGCGGTACGTCTTTATCGCACCGGGGAACATCGACCGGGAACCGGTCTACGACCATGAGTTCGGCCACGTCCGGCAGTCGCGGCGCTGGGGCTGGCTATGGCTGCCCGTATTCGCGATTCCGAGCGGCCTGCATTGCCTTTTCTGCCGCGCGGCGAACTACTACCACTTTTACACCGAGAGGTCGGCAAATCGGCTCGGTGGCGTGCCCAACTATGCCGGGGAATACCACTATCACGTGGACGGCTTGATTGTCACCTATTGGGATAAGCTGGTCGCACTCAAGAACAAATATTTCAAATGATGTTCAGGGAAAAAAATTCCCTGAACATACGAATCCCCACCGACAATCGGTGGGGATTTTGCTACAAAACCCCTTGATAGTTCAATAAGAGCGGATTTGCATCCCGAATATCCTGCGGTGTATATACATCAGTCATCAATAAAGACGAGTGCCGCGCCTGTTCTTTAACTGAAAGGGTATCATACCCAGCACGGAGCATCGCGGTAATTCCGGTATCCTTCAGACTGTAAAATTTGTACTCTTTGGGAAAGCGGAGTGCAGGGCGGATTTTCCGGCTCCAAAAGTCGCGGTAAGTCTTTTCGTTTACCCATTCCGGCCCCGGTCTAAAATCCTTGGAAAAAATATAGTAGGTACCCGGAGCATCAAAATACCCAAGTTCGGCCATCAACTCGATAATTTTCTGGGGTATAGTAACACATGCCGAACGCTTATTTTTCGAGATTGTATCGTCAATATAAACCGTCTGTTTACTGACGGATATATCACACAGCCGGAGTTTGGCAATTTCCTTCGGTCGGATAAGCATGTAGTGTAGAAAGTAGCAAACCAGAAGGAAGTAGCGGTTATTCTCCTGAAGCCAATCATGCAGGCGCTGCATATCATCCACGGCAATAACCTTACGTTCTTTCTTGAGCAAAGCCTTGCCAATACTGACCAACCCATCCGTCGGTTTTTCTTTGGTATACAGATGTTGCACCAAAAAGGCGCTGAACGACCGAAGGAAAGCCAAATAATTGTTGCGTGTGCGTGGTGAATTCTCCCGTTCGATATAGACATAGTCCAGAAAACGAACACAGAAAGCCCGGTCGAATTGATAGACATACCGTATAGACACTCGCTGATTATCGTTCCATTCTTCCATTATCCGAGCAAAACAAATATAGTCGTGATGCGTAGATGCCCGGTGTACTCCATCATTCAAGAGTTTGGTAATGTAATTTCGATAATGAATCAGTGCGTCAGAAAATAGTTTGTAGGAGCGATCGGCATCTGCCTCTATCCAAGGATTCCAGCCAGCTTCCAGCTTTGCAGACAGCCGGTGACATACCTGCGCGGCATATTGCCGTTTCTGAGAGGCCGTCCCGACGGAATTGATTTTTATCCGCTTTCGACGCATTTCGCCCTTTGCCGGGTCGAAGGCGTAAAAACTGATAAACCAGCAAGCGCCCGTATGCAAACGGGGATAGGTGTACGAGAGGATCTCGTTTAATGCAGAATTTCGCGCAGTTTTTACAGACAACATTTTTTTTACATTTTCGCGGTCAGCGACCCGACGCAAAAATGTAGAATGTTGATTTTCAAGCCAATTCAGACAAATATTTTGTCCCGGAATTGTCCCGGCTATTTTAGAAAAAAGGCCGCAACCAACTATATTTCAGTTTGTTATCGGCCTTTAAGTAGCGGGAGGAGGAGCCGAAACCGATCTTTCGGTCAGCAGTCGTGAAGAGAAGTCCGTCGAAAAAATTACCGTTGGCATCCTCTTCGTTCATGTATTCCCTGCCGCACAACACATCGTCGAAGGAGCCGCCGGCCCATTCTCCGACAATCGTCACGGTCCGGGGCGCAGCGGCGTTGCCTTTGAAATCGAGCATCCCCTCCGCGGGTTCGAAAGAGATCACATCGTACTCGACGGGCGGCGTCTTGGGGCCGTCATCGTCCGAGCAGGCGGCAAAAATGCAAGCAGCTATAAAAATTCAAACTAAATTTTTCATCACGATTCTATAAATAAAAATTATTCCGAATAAACAAGATCATCGATACAGAAATACGTCGGAGCCCTCTCGTCACTACACTCGACAGAAAAAATTATTTTTGTCACCACTCCCAATTTATCCAGTCCCACGGTATTCCAATCTGCAACGATTTTGTTATTCGCAGCAAGGGGGACATCAACTTTTCCGGTCTGGGTTTCACCGTCGAAGCCAATAATCGACACGCTGTAATCACTATAATCACCCTTAAGGTAGAGATAGGTCCACGTATTATTGGCAACACGAACCGAAACAGGAGAAACAGGCGTCGAAAACTCAACTGCAGGATTAAATGTATATCCGGGGCCCATTCCCTTCATATCGTATGCAACGGCAAATTTATTCTGACCGTCATCGACTGTCGTATAAACACTAAATTGATTATCTGTCCCCTCGGTCA
>OLFU01001513.1_pt1 | contig 22292 bp, 16 predicted proteins | sample 1605161 | NCBI WGS metagenome assembly OLFU01 (sample SAMEA3888914, study PRJEB22519) | human gut metagenome | biome: human gut; feature: human-associated habitat; material: faeces | place: Denmark | collected 2011
GAAGTCGTAACAAGGTAGCCGTTCGAGAACGAGCGGCTGGATCACCTCCTTTCTATGGAGAACCGAAGGAGCCTGAGGGCTTGCTTCTATTCTCGTCGACGCACATCTGTCAAAACAATATTTGGTTCTCAGGGCTCGTCCCTGAAGCATGAACCTTGAAAACTTCATAGAAGAGACAAAAAAAGTCTTATTCGATGTGATGATCGAATAAGCACCTCTGATCTAAATGCGAATTTAGAAACGAGTAACGAGAACTAGGAACACAGCAATGTGTCTTTAGTAATTGAGAACCGGGACCAAAGATATTTTATCTAAGGTTCACAAGCTTGCGAAGAGAAATTGGATGGATCCAAGGAACGGCGAGCATGGCGAGGGAGATAATACATCTGGTATATCGACCGAGCTACGCGGAGACGTGACGCAGGAGACGCCAATTTATCGAAGCAAGGAAGTCAAGCTACTAAGGGCATACGGTGGATGCCTAGGCACTAAGAGCCGATGAAGGACGTGGTAAGCTGCGAAAAGCTACGGGGAGCCGCAAGCAGGCTTTGATCCGCAGATGTCCGAATGGGGAAACCCACCATCCGTTATGGGATGGTATCCTACGGGAGGGGAACCCGGTGAACTGAAACATCTAAGTAGCCGGAGGAGGAGAAATCAAACGAGATGCCCACAGTAGCGGCGAGCGAAGAGGGCAGAGCCTAAACCAGAGAACTTCGGTTCTCTGGGGTTACGGACTGGCATAAACCGAGTCAGGCCTAGCCGAATCATCTGGAAAGATGAGCCACAGACCGTGATAGCCGGGTAGGCGAAAGGCAGAGCAAGGGGGCCAGTATCCAGAGTACCGCGAAGCACGAGGAATTTTGCGGGAAGTCGGGGGGACCACCCTCCAAGGCTAAACACTCCTTAGTGACCGATAGCGCATAGTACCGTGAGGGAAAGGTGAAAAGAACCGCGGGAGCGGAGTGAAATAGAACCTGAAACCGTATGTCTACAAGCAGTCGGAGCGCAAGCGACGGCGTGCCTATTGAAGAATGAGCCAACGAGTTACGGGCACCAGCGAGGTTAAGCAGGAAATGCGGAGCCGTAGGGAAACCGAGTCTGAACAGGGCGGATAGTTGGTGTTCGTAGACCCGAAACTGTAGTGATCTACCCATGATCAGGTTGAAGCACGGGTAAAATCGTGTGGAGGACCGAACCGGTGAGTGTTGAAAAACTTTCGGATGAATCGTGGGTAGCGGTGAAATTCCAATCGAACGCAGAGATAGCTGGTTCTCCTCGAAATAGCTTTAGGGCTAGCCTCAGGCAGTAAGCGTAGGCGGTAGAGCACTGATCGGGATAGGGACTGTAATGGTTACCGAACCCTGTCAAACTACGAATGGTTACGCTGCAGAGCCTGGGAGTCAGACTGTGAGAGATAAGTCCCATGGTCAAAAGGGAAACAGCCCAGACCATCAGCTAAGGTCCCCAATGCCATACTAAGTGGAAAAGGATGTGGGGTCTCATAAACAACCAGGATGTTGGCTCAGAAGCAGCCACCATTTAAAGAGTGCGTAATAGCTCACTGGTCGAGAGGCCCTGCGCCGAAGATTCCCGGGGCTAAAGTATGGAACCGAAGCTATGGATACATGCCTATGGCATGTGTGGTAGAGGAGCGTTCCCATCGGGCTGAAGTCGTTCTGGAAGGAACGGTGGACTGGTGGGAAGTGAGAATGTTGGCATGAGTAGCGAAAAGAATGGTGAGAATCCATTCCACCGAAAGCATAAGGATTCCTGAGCAACGATCGTCGTCTCAGGGTAAGTCGGGACCTAATCCGAGGCAAAGAGCGTAGGAGATGGACAACTGGTTGATATTCCAGTACCGGCAGTGATCGTTTGAACGATGGAGTGACGCAGGAAGGCAGGTCCGCACGAGATTGGTAGATCGTGTGCAAGCGCATAGGCTGGTCATCAGGCAAATCCGGTGACTGAGGCTGAGGCGTGATGCGGAGGGAACTTGTTCCCGAAGGGATTGAGCCTACGCTGCCGAGAAAAGCTTCTAGTGAGAAAGCTGCCGCCCGTACCGTAAACCGACACAGGTATGCGGGGAGAGAATCCTAAGGTGCGCGGGAGAACCCTCGTTAAGGAACTCGGCAAAATGTACCCGTAACTTCGGGATAAGGGTAGCCACAAAGGTGAAGGGACTTGCTCCTGGAGCCCGGTGTGGTCGCAGAGAAGAGGCCCAAGCGACTGTTAACCAGAAACACAGGTGCCTGCGAAAGAGAAATCTGAAGTATAGGTGCTGACACCTGCCCAGTGCTGGAAGGTTAAAGAAGGATGTCCGGGTTCGACCCAAAGCATTCGACTGAAGCCCCAGTGAACGGCGGCCGTAACTATAACGGTCCTAAGGTAGCGAAATTCCTTGTCGGGTAAGTTCCGACCCGCACGAAAGGTGTAACGATTTGGGCACTGTCTCAACGAGGGACCCGGTGAAATTGAAGTACCTGTGAAGATGCAGGTTACCCGCGACTGGACAGAAAGACCCCATGGAGCTTTACTGTAACCTAATATTGGGTTCTGATATTTGATGCACAGGATAGGTGGGAGGCTTGGAAGGCAGTCCTCTGGGATTGCCTGAGCCGCTGTTGGGATACCACCCTTCAACTATCGGGATTCTAACCGTGCGAGTAACGATCGCCGGGACAGTGTTAGGCGGGCAGTTTGACTGGGGCGGTCGCCTCCCAAAGTGTAACGGAGGCGCCCAAAGGTTCCCTCAGCGCGGACGGAAACCGCGCGGCGAGTGCAAAGGCAGAAGGGAGCTTGACTGCGAGCCAAACACGGCGAGCAGGTACGAAAGTAGGGCTTAGTGATCCGGTGGCATCCAAGTGGAAGGGCCATCGCTCAACGGATAAAAGCTACCCTGGGGATAACAGGCTAATCTCTCCCAAGAGTCCATATCGACGGGGAGGTTTGGCACCTCGATGTCGGCTCATCACATCCTGGGGCTGAAGTCGGTCCCAAGGGTTGGGCTGTTCGCCCATTAAAGTGGTACGTGAGCTGGGTTCAGAACGTCGTGAGACAGTTCGGTCCCTATCCATCGCGGGCGCAAGAGATTTGAAGGGGGCTGCTCCTAGTACGAGAGGACCGGAGTGGACGGACCGCTGGTGTACCAATTATCCCGCCAGGGGTATAGTTGGGTAGCTACGTCCGGAACGGATAAACGCTGAAAGCATCTAAGCGTGAAACCATCCTTAAGATGAGATCTCTCACAGCGTAAGCTGGTAAGACACCTGGAAGATTACCAGGTTGATAGGCAGGGTGTGGAAGCGTAGCAATACGTTAAGCTGACCTGTACTAATATGTCGAGGGCTTGACTTAAACCGAGTCTGGCAATAGACAAAAACGTCTCTTCATGAAGTTTTGAAGGCTCATGCCTTCAATTGAAAATCCGGTGGTGATAGCTAAGGGGATCCACCTGTTCCCATGCCGAACACAGTAGTTAAGCCCTTATACGCCGAAAGTACTCGAGTGGAAACGCTCCGGGAGGATAGGGAGCTGCCGGTTAAGCCAGAAAGAGCATCGCAGACGCGATGCTCTTTCTTTGTATGAGTCACTGGTCTCTAGTCACTAGTCTGCAGCCGAAGGAAACAAAAAAACTGCCGCTTGCGCGACAGTTTTTTTGCTAATGGAACAACCGCAGCAGCAGATTCAAGATCACACTGACCACGATGCAGGTCACGATGGGAAAATAAAAACTGCCATGTCTGCCGGTGATGTGAATGTCGCCGGGAAGGTGCCCCAGGGGCAGGAAATGGCCTCCGAATTCCACGATGACTCCCACCACCACCAGCAGCAATCCGATGGCAATGAGCGTACGGCCCATGTCCGATCAGAGCACCAGGGTGGGTGCTGCGTACACTCTGGCCAGCAGTTCCTGGTTCAGGGCATACAGTCCTTTGGGGTCGCTGCCGAACAGTTCGAACTTCTTGATCAGATCGCTGGTGTTCTTTTCTTCTTCGCCCTGTTCTTTCACGAACCAGTCGAAGCATTGCATGGTGCGGTAATCCTTGGCTTTGTCCGCAGCTGCATAAATCTTGTTGATGCAGCCGGTGATGTATTGTTCATGTTTCAGGGCTGCCTTCAGCGGATCGTCCAGTTTCTTGTAGGTCAGGTCCGGCTTGTCAATGGTTCCGAAGACCACGGAGGCATCGTTGTTCTGCAGATAGGTCCGCATGAGCATGGCATGGTCCCGTTCTTCCTGGGCCTGGATATCGAACCAGTGGGCGAAACCGTCCAGCCCTTTTTCCTGATAGTAATTGGCAAAATCCAGATACAGATAAGCGGAATAGAATTCTTTGGTGATCTGGTCGTTGATCAGATCTCTGACTTTTTCATCCAACATTAAAATCACTCCCTTATAAGGTCGGAGCTGTCGCTCCAATACCTCATTATAGCAGGTTTGGCAAGGAATGGAGAATCGTTTATAATAAATCAATGCATAGAAAAGGAGGGAAAATCCATGCATTTTACCTATTGTCCCCAATGTGGGGAAAAACTGCAGTCCAGACCGGCCGGTGACGAAGGCCTGGTTCCTTACTGCAACACCTGTAAGCGGTACTGGTTCGACTGGTTCTACAGCTGCAGCATCATCCTGGTGTGCAATGAATATGATGAAGTGGTCCTGTGCAAGCAACCCCATCTTTCCAAAGAATATGAAAGCATCACTTCCGGATTCATCAAACCGGGAGAAACGGCGGAAGAAACGGCCCGTCGGGAGGTCCAAGAGGAACTGGGACTGACCGTGGACAAGCTGGTAGCAGAAGGCACCTACTGGTTCGGCAAGGGGCAGATGCTGATGCACGGGTTCCTGGGTTTCGCAAGAAAGCAGCCGTTCCATCTGTCCAGGGAGGTGAGTTCCGCCCATTGGGTGCCCATCCTGGAGCTGCCCAAGACGGCGTATCCGGAGACACCGGAGAATGTGATCTATCCGTTGTGGCGGAAACTGAAAGAAATCAAAGGGATACAGGGATAGGAATCCATCACCGTCCCTGGGACAAGGACCCACCACCATTGTGCGGCAGCGCATGGGTGGCGGGTTTTGTATTATCGAACGATTTATCATTTTACTTTTCAGATCGTTCATGTATACAGTATTTCTTCATCATATTCATGGACTTCTCGTGTGGGACAGCTTATAATAAAAATAAGCTTTTTCCAATCCATTTGTTTACAGAAATCATTATTCTTTTAAGGAATGGAAGCTGTATTTGCACAAGAGGGGGAGTTTATATGATGTCAGGGACACAAAGACAACCGAAGAAAAGTCTCATGGATTGTTTCCTGAATTGGATTGAACGGGCTGGCAACAAATTGCCGGACCCTGTTTCTCTGTTTGTCCTGCTTTCCATCGTCGTCCTGATCCTGTCCGCCATTTTGGGAAGTGCCGGGGTATCGGCGGTCCACCCGGGAACGGGGAAGGAAATCAAAATCGTCAATCTGCTGTCCGTATCCGGCTTCCGGATGATGTGGAGCAAGGCCGTTTCCAATTTTGCCAACTTTGCTCCCCTGGCCATGGTCCTGGTGTGTGTCATCGGTTCCGGCGTGGCTGAAAAGAGCGGTTTCCTGGCTGCTTTTATGCAGAAAATGCTGGGAGATGCCGCTCCGGCCATTGTGACCTTCGTGATCATCTTCATCGGTATCAACGGCAATGTGGCCGGCGATGCCGCGTTCGTGGTGCTGCCACCGGTTGCCGGGGTGATTTTCCTGAGCATGGGACGGCATCCGCTTCTGGGTGTATTCTGCGGGTTCGCCAGTGTGGCCGCCGGGTTCTGTGCCAACGTGATGCTGGGCATGTCCGACTCTCTGGCCTATGGCTTTACGGAAGCCGCCGCCAAGATGATCGATCCCAACTACCAGCAGTCTCCTGCCATCAACTACTATTTCCTGGTGGTATCCTGTTTCCTGCTGTCCCTGGTGGGGACGTTCGTCACGGAACGGATCATGGCACCCCGTTTTGCCGGGACGGATCTGAGCCAGTATGAACTGGATGAATCCATCCGGGAAATGACGGATCAGAAAAAGAAAGCTGTGAACAAGGCCCTGCTGGCAGGGTTGATCACTCTGGTGGTCATTGTGCTCATGTGTGTGGGGGCGGATCCCCTGCTGGGAGATCCCAAGACCCATTCCATCATGGATCCCAAGTCTCCGTTCATGACCGGGATCATCCTGATGGTGACCCTGGTCCTGTTCGTACCTGGGGTGGTGTACGGTTTTGCCTCCGGCAAGTACCATAACGACAAGGATATGTGGGCGGATATTTCCCAGGCTTTCAAGGACATTTCTTCCTACATTGTGCTGTGCTTCTTCTGTGCCCAGTTCACCAGTTATTTCGCCTGGTCCAACATCGGCGTGGTGCTGGCCATCAACGGGGCTGAAGGACTGAAGAATGCCGGTATCACCGGCCTGCCTCTGATCTTTGGCCTGATCATCGTTTCCTGTATCATCAACATGTTCATCGGTTCCGCTTCTGCCAAATGGGCCATCCTGGCACCGGTGATGGTGCCCATGATGATGCTGATGGGCTATGATCCGGCTCTGACCCAGGTGGCCTACCGGATCGGGGATTCTCTGACCAATCCGCTGTCTCCTCTGTTTTCCTATTTCCCGTTGATCCTGGGCTTTGCCCGGAAGTATGAAAAGAATATCGGCATGGGGACCATCATTGCCAATATGATTCCCTACTCTTTCTCTTTTGCCATTGCCTGGGCCATCCTGCTGGCCGTGTGGGTGATCTTCAATCTGCCTCTGGGCCCTGGTGGCGGGATCTATTTGATGCATTGACTTCCGGAACCCATTGCCCCCGTGCTGGTGCACAGGGGCGGTGGGTTCTTCCCTTGTTTTTCAGTATGAAAGGATCTGTCTTATGCCATTACAAACGGAACGTGAAAATGAAATCGACTTTACCATTACGGTCCATGGGGTATCGGCCCATGGTTCCACACCCCATCTGGGGAAGGATGCCATTGTAGCGGCTGCTGCAGTGATCCAGGCTGCCCAGACGCTGGTGAGCCGGGTCAATAACCCTCTGCGGCCGCTGGTCCTTGGCTTTGAGAACGTGAAAGCCGGCAAACAGTTCAACATCGTCTGTGACAAGGTACAGCTCATGGGTACTCTTCGGTCCTACGACGATGAACTGCTGCTGGATATGGCGGACAAACTGAAAAAACTGGTCCGCCGTACTGCGGAAACCTTTGGCTGCAGCAGTGAACTGACCCTGCTGCCGGAAGGAGGAACCTGCTGATGGACGCCAAAACACTGGCTGTCGCTGAAAAGGACTATATCCTTGCCCAGCGGCATGATTTGCATGCCCACCCTGAACTGGGGCGGGAGGAAAAAAATACCACGGCGCACATTGCAGCCGAACTGACGAAAATGGGGATTCCCGTACAGACATTTCCGGACATCACCGGCTGTATAGGGACCATCCAGGGAACGAAGGGACCGGGCAAAACCCTGATGCTCCGGGCGGATATCGATGCCCTGCCCATCCAGGAGGCGGACACCACCAAATCCTATGCGTCCCGGAATCCCGGGGTGATGCACGCCTGTGGCCATGACTGCCATACAGCCATGCTGCTGGGCGCGGCGAAGATCCTCAGCGCTCACCGGGATGCTTTCCCTGGGAAAGTGAAACTGCTGTTCCAGATGGGGGAGGAAATCGGTACGGAATCCCGCCATTATGTGGAAAAGGGATGCCTGAAGGATGTGGATGCCATTTTCGGTATGCATATCTGGGCCCTGCTGGAAGCCGGTACGGCCAATCTGGAAGACGGGGAGCGGATGGCCTGCAGCGACCGGTTCACCATTACCCTGACAGGGAAACCGGCTCCTTCCGACGCGCCGGAACAGGGGGCGGATCCCATTGCCGCCGCAGCTTCCGTCATCCTGGGTCTGCAGCAGCTGGTGAGCCGAAAAAATGATCCGGAAAATACCTTTGTACTGACCGTGGGAATGATGAACAGCGACGGGGAGCAAAAGGGTCATCTGGCCAGGCGTGTACAGCTGGTGGGGACCACCCGGACCTTCAACAAGGCCTTCAGGAAGACCCTGCCCCAGCGGATCGAAAAGGTGGCCAGGGCCATCGGGGAAGGGCTGGACTGCCAGGTAGACTGTACCTATTTCTTCGGTCCGGCGCCCCTTATCAACGAACATCAGGAACTGAACGATCTGGGACGGAAGGTGGTGGGAGAAGTCATAGGGCCAGAAGCCCTGGTGCCCATGGAAAAACAGATGGGCGCAGAGGACTTCTCTGTGTTCATGGAAAAGGTGCCGGGGGTATTCCTGTTCCTGGGCGCCCGGAATGAAAAGAAAGGGATCTGCTGCGTGCACCATCATCCGGCCTTCGACGTGGATGAAGATGTGCTACCTTACGGGACCGGGATCGAAGTGGCATTTGCGGTGGAGTACCTGAATCGGTCATAACAGTTGGAGCAAGAGCCGATGGTGCAGATTCCCATCGGCTTTTTTGCATCCTTTTCCATTGCCGTGGTATAATAAAGTTTCCAAAAAGGTTCAACGGACTAGAAATTGCAATCAGGAGGGTTCCCATGAACAAATTAGATCCCATTGGCGTCATCGATTCTGGCGTGGGCGGACTTACGGTGTTGAAATGGCTGCAGCAGAAGCTGCCCCATGAACGGTTCATCTTCATCGGTGACACCGCCCGTACGCCCTACGGCAACCGCAGCCGGGAAGAGATCCAGCATTTCGTCAGCCAGATGACGGCCTGGCTGAACCGGCGGCAGATCAAGCAGCTGGTAGTGGCCTGCAACACCATTACGGTGCTGGGGACGGACGTGATCAAGAACGGGTACGATTTTTCTGTGATCGGCATGAAAAAGGGCGCTCATATGGTGGAGGGAGTCACCAAAAACAAACGGGTGGGTTTCCTGGCCACTGATTTTACGGTGGCTTCCGGTGCCCATAAGAAGGAAATCCAGGAAATGGATCCGGAAATCCAGGTGTTCGGCCAGGGATGTCCGAAATTCGTGCCCTTGATCGAAGGGGAAAAGTTCGGCAGTCCGGAACTGAATGCGGCCATCAGGGAATACACGGACAAGCTGAAGGCCCATGATGTGGATACGGTGATGCTGTCCTGTACCCATTACCCCTTTGTGGAAAAGGAAATCCGGGAAGCCTTTGGCCCCGGAGTCACCATCCTGGATCCGGCGGAACGGACGGTCCAGGCAGCCATGGACGACCTGAAACAGAGAAAACTGCTGCGGGAGGTGGGCCTGGGACGGGCAGAGGTATGCTTCACCGCTGACCTGGAACGGGGCAAACGGCTGGCGGCCCGGATGCTGGATATGCAGAAATGCGATTTCCGGCTGATTACCTTGTAAGAGGGACATAAAATCCTCTTGCAATTCAATCTGTGACTATGGTATAATTCATCTGTTCGATGCTACTGTAGCTCAGCTGGTAGAGCATCTCATTCGTAATGAGAGGGTCGTAGGTTCGAATCCTATCAGTAGCTCCAATTGAAAAAATCTTGAACCCTGCACCATTCCGGTTGCAGGGTTCTTTTTTTGTTGCTACAATATGGCTTGGAACTGTAACTTTTTGTCGGGAGGTGGCTGGATTGCTGGAAAAGATCGTGACAACGCTGCTGTTCTGTATTTCCCTGCTACCGGCGGCCTATCTGCGTTATTATCCCTTCCGTTCCATTGCCAGCCCGGTGGCCAAACGGATCCTGCTGTGCGGGCATATCTATATCTTCCTGCTGGAATTCGTGGTTTATTCCGCCCTGTTCACCCACAATATGATGGAATTCAGCAGTGGTGTCTTTCAGCGGCTGTACCTGTTCAGCTATCTGCCCTATTTCCTGCTGCTGATTTTCACCATCCGTCCCTACTGGTTCCGGCACCTGTTCGTGTCCGGGATCCAGGCCATGTACATGATTTTCATCCATACAGTGTCCATGGAAATCTACAAACTGTGCTGGCCGGAATTCTGGGAGCATAGCGAGATCCTGCCCTATTTCCTGCTCTATATCCCTTTGTTTTTGGCTGGAATGCCCTTTATGGAACGGCTACTGGGCAGCCTGTTCACTCCGGAACTGCTGAGCCGGCGTCCGGACTTCTGGACCTATCTGGGGCCGGTTCCCCTGCTGCTGGTGTATTATCATGGGAATATGGGATATTATTCCCTGGAACCCCGGGAAATGTTCATGCCGGCCATCCACCTGTATTCTCTGGTCAGCCGGTCGGTGCTGCTGCTGGTGGGGCTGTGCCTGATCCAGTCAGTGAAAAGCGGGGTCCGGCAGATGAAACTCATGTTCCAGATCAGGAAACGGACCATCCAGCTCCGGGACCAGCTGACCCGGGTCAATGAATATGCCTCTGCCCTGCGGGAGGAACAGCAGAAAATGGCCATCCTGCGCCACGACAGCCGGCACCAGCTGCGAATGGTGGCCGAGCTGGTGGAACACGGCCATTTTAACGAGGCCGAGCAGCTGCTGTTGCGGGTGCAGAAAGAGGTGGACAGTCGATGAATTCCATCTTTTCCACGCCGGTCCTTACTCTTTACTATGTACTCATGTTTCAGCCTTTTGCCCTTCTCCATTTCCTGCCCTTCCGTTCGTTCCTGCCGGAAGGAAAAAAGAAACGGATGGTCAGGATCTGGGTGCTGCTGGTGGTGGCAGAATATGTGGCATTCACCGGCCTGCTTCAGAGCGGTTTTTTCTCTACCCTGCAAAAAGGGTACTGGATCCTGGGCTATGTGGCCTGGGTGCCCCAGTTCCTTCTCTGCCTCCTGGCAGAAAGAAAGCTGTGGATGGGCCAGCTGTTTGTCCTGTCCTTCCGAGCCCTGCTGTCCGGGATTTTTTTTACCGTGAGCCGGGCCCTGGTCCTGTATCTGTATCCCGGACGCGGACGTACCCTGGATGAATTGTACGGTTTCCAGGTTTTGACCTATGGAGCCATGATCTTTCTCAGTTTTCCGTTCATGTTGAGGTTTTTTACCCGGACTTTCAGCGGCTTCCGGGAGGCATCTACCCGGAAGTACTGGCGCCTCATTACGGCAGTCCCCATGCTGATGGCCATCGAAAACATCTATCTGAGCCTGATCGATTCCAATGAGATGTATTTTGAACTGCTGATCCCCCGGCTGTTCCTGCTGGTGGTGGTGGTGCTGATGATGGCCAGTATCCGCAGCGGCCAGGAGGAAGTGTACCACGAACTGCAGATGTTCGAAGAGAAACACGATCTGCAGCAGCAATACGCCTCTGCGGAGCACTATGTGCAGATGGCCCGGGAAAGCAGGGAGCGGCTGAATGATATCTTCCGGGAGAAGCAGGATCACATCAATCAGTTGCTGGTGCTGATCCACCGGAAGGATAAAGATGGGGTGCTGCGGTACATCGAAGAGCTGGGGGAACAGTTCAATACCACGAAACTTCCTCAGTACTGTCAGAACACCCTGATCAACGCAGCACTCACCGTCTACATCGCCAAAGCCAGGGAACTGGAGATCCCGGTGACCGTGTCGGCGGACCTGCCCCAGCAGATGACCTGCAGCGGGGATCTTTCCATCGTACTGTCCAACCTGGTGGAAAATGCCCTGATTGCCAGCGAGAAACAGCCGGAGGACCGGCGGAACATCATCGTGGTGGCCCTGCGGCAGGGGGATATGCTGAATATATTGGTGAAGAACCTGTTCGATGCGCCGGTGCGGCTGGGCGAGGACGGGCTGCCGGTGACCCACGTGAAGGGCCACGGCATCGGGATGAAATCCCTGGCCCGGTTCCGGGATAAATACGGGGCCAGCGTCCTGTGCCAGCAAAAAGGCGGCTGGTTCATGACGTATCTGCAGGTGTCAGCGCAGGCGAAAGGAATCGGAGACTAAAAAGGAGCTGTGAAGAAATACTTCACAGCTCCTTTTTTCATCCCGCAAACATGAACTGGAAATACTGTTCCTGGAAATCCCGGTATTTCCGCTTGCCCAGGGGAATCTGATGGCCCTGGATCTCCACGTAGTCGGTTTTGATCATGTGGATGGCAGCCAGGTTCACCAGGTAGCCTTTGTTGGGGGACACGAACTGGCCCGGGGCAATCTTGTCCAGATCCGCCTTCATGTCCTGCCCGGATTTCCGGGTTTCCAGGGTGGATCCATCGGCCAGGTACACCTCCATCACATGGCCGTGGCTCTCCAGAAACAAAATCTGGGCGATCTCCTCCACCCGCACGCCGCCGCCCACCAGGCGGAAGATCACCTTAGCGCTGTTGCGCTGACGGATGAAGCCCAGGGCCCGCTCCAGGGATTTGTTGAACTGGGCCTGGGTAAAGGGCTTCAGCAGGTAATCGGTGGCTTTTACGGCAAAGGCATCCACGGCGAATTCCTCGCTGGTGGTCAGGAAGATGATCTCGGCCCGGCTGTGGGCGTCCCGCAGGTGCTGGGCCACTTCGGTGCCCAGCATGCCCGGCATGCACACATCCAGCAGCACGATGTCGAAGATAGAGCCCTTGTCGATGGCGTCCGTAAAGGCAAAGGCGTCGGAAAAAGTCCGGTATTCAACCCGTTCGTTCTTGGTTAGGAAATATGTTTCAGCAGCGGCACGGATCTTCTGGATCTGGTCGGTCTGGTCATCACAAATGGCAATGTGCAGCATGATCGGTTCCCCCTCCTTCAGGTGCTTTCTTGTGTCTATTCATTTCTATTATACACAAAGTTTTAAATTCCTTTTCAAACCCGTCCTGAAAGGGCGGTTTTTTTTCATGAAGGAAATACCTGCCTGTTTTTCCGTTGAGGACGAATTATCTGAAAAAGACCGAAAAGGACTTTTATGACAAAAAAACGCCCTTTCGTGGAATTTGTAATTTTTCTCCATTTTGGTGTGTTATAGTTTAGACAACCGATCAAGGGTCTGGGGAAAAATCCACCGGACTACCGCGGTAGGGATGCTGGAAACCTTGGATAAAATCCCTGGAAGCACGAATTTTCTTCTTAAGAAAGAATGGAAAATTCCGTGAATCTGCATTGTAGATACAGACAATTGTCTATATAAAAAGGAATACAGCGGCAGGAAGCCAAAAGATTCCGGAAAAGCAAGGGAAATGGGGTTGAAAACATCGTAAAAACGAAGAGGATACTCAGAAGCGCGCACTGAGTCGTCCAACCAGACGATGCATGAAAATCCATCAAAAGGCTTGAACAAGAAAAGGGGTGTGGCTTTATGAACAAGATTTATAAGGTAATCTGGAATAAAACACGGGGCATGTACATGGTGGTATCCGAACTGGCCAAAGGCCAGTCCAAGGATGGACGCCGGGCCGTGGGACGGAAAAAAGTGGCACAGGCCGCTGCGGCTCTGGCCGTATTTTTCAGTATTGTCTCTATGGGAGGGACGTCTTATGCGGCGGGCATTACCATTGGAACGGCTACAGTGACGGATTCCAGCGGAAATACGGTAACTGTATTTACCGGTAATTCTTCGGCTGCCAGTGCTGTTGAAGCAGCTGTGGAATTGACGGTGCCTTACAACTCCAAACAAATCGGTATTTTGCAAGATGCTGTGCAGAGTGTGGAAGATGAATTAGCCCAGCATCAGAATATTATTGATAACTTGGGAACGGATAAACTGACCCTTTCTGCTGACAATACCTTACAGAAAGAAAGCTATGACAGTGCTACCAAAACCACAAAGAAGACAGATGTAACGGGCTTGAAAGTTACTGGTCCGATTTCTGCAGAATCAGGAAAGATTACCAACTCCCTTGAAGTGGGCCATAATGCTAACGTAGGCGGTGCCGTCAATGCGGGCAGCCTGAACAGCCGTGGCAACCTGAACGTGGATGGCAATGCTCTGGTCAAAGGTACCTTGACTTCCCAGTCTACCATCAACGGTAACGAAATCGTTTCCCAGACCAATATTACCGCTAAAAATAAAGTCGTCGGCATGCAGGGCGTCGTGGATAATACCCTTACCAGCGGGAATTATGTAACGGCCGGCAATACGGTAGGCGAAAATATCGTTGCCCTCGATACGCAAGCCAAAGCCAATGCTGATGCCATTGAGGAAGAAGCACGGAAGCGCAAATATTCGGTTACCAATCTGGAAAATGCGGATAAACAGCTGCAGACCAATATTGATAACGAAGCTGCGGCTCGTGAAGCTAAAGACAATGAACTGAATGAACGGATTACGAACGAAGCCAATGCAATCCACGGAACCACGAATAAATTGCAGGATGACCTGAATACGGAAACGACTGCTCGTGAGGCGGCCGATACGGCGCTGGATACCCGGATCACCAATGTGAAGGAGTATCTGGAAAAACAGACATCTGATAATTATGTAAGCAAGGCTGATGCGGCCGTACAGGATGGGGCCGTTGTGAAAGCGGCCAACACCATTGGCGAAAACGTCACCAACCTGGATGCGGCTCTGGCCAAAGAAACCGCCGCCCGGATCGGGGCTGATGCAGCCCAGGACAAGGTCATTGAACAGGTTAACCAGAATATGGTGGATGGGTTCAATACCATCAATACCAATATGGCCAATGGGTTTGCGGCTCTGAACGCAGCCGATGCCGCTGAAAAAGACGCCCGCATCGGGGCTGATAAAAAACTGGCGGAAGCCGTGAACAGCGGCCTGAGCCTGAGCGAAGACAACGTGCTGCAAAAGAACACCACGACGGTGGCTGATGACGGTGTGGTGACCACTTCCAAGACCGATGCCAACGCAATGATCCTGAACAAGGGGAACAAGAATCAGATTACCATGGATGAAAAGGGCGTCAAAGTTGGCACCAACAGCAGCGTGATGGATGCAGACGGCATCTACACCGGCGGCGACACTTTTGACGCAGCCAAGGCAGCCATGAGCTCCGACGGCCAGATTAAAGGGGCCAACGGCAAATTCACGGTAGACGCTAGTGGCAATACCACCGTGACCAGCCTGGATGCCGGGACCGGAACGATCCAGACCAAGGGCGATCTTTACGCCAAAGACGCAACCTTCAGCGGCGATATCACTGCAAAAGATGCAACGCTTTCCGGTGATCTCAGTGCCAAGGACGGCACTTTCTCCGGCGACCTCAGTGCCAAGGACGGCACTTTCTCCGGCGACCTCAGTGCCAAAGATGGTACTTTCTCCGGCGATGTGTCGGCGAAAGACGTAACGGCTACGGGAACCCTGCAAGGGGCCGAAGTCACCGACGGCACGGCGATCATGAAAAATGGCAATATCACCGGTGTGAAGGACCTGAGTGCTGAAACCATTACCACCAGCGGTGATGCCACCATCGGCGGCGACCTGACGGTGAAAGGCAAGCTGAATGTGGATGAAATCGACCTGACCAAGAACGGCATCGTGGGCGATAACAATGTAACGGCCAGCACGAAAGTGGCAGCCGGCGAAATCACGGGCTACAAGAAAGCCACCAGCACCAAAGATGGCAGTGAAAAAGAAAGCGCTATCGATTATGATGAAAATGGGACTTCCACCTGGGCGAAATCTACCGACGCCGATGGCAACTGGAAGAAGAGTACCCTGACTGTAGAAGGCAGCGATGTGACGTCCAAGGTTATCGATTCTGAAAAGAACAGCAACCTGGCCACCCAGACTTCCACCCAGAGCCAGAGCACGCTGACCGATGCGGATAAGAACACTAATACGGCCACCCAGAGCGCTGCGGAATCCAGCAGTGTCCTGAGCGACAAAGATGGTAACAATACCTCCTCCTTCCGGCAGAGAATCGACCAGATCCTGCAGGAGATCAAGAGCGCCAACGGCAGCACCAGCGTGGAACAGAACGACGTCAACATCACCAACACCGCTGCCAACGGGACCATCACCAATGATGCGAAAGCCCTGGTCAACAAGGCGTCCGACAGTATCACCAGCCAGATCGGTGACGGGTCTGCAGTGAAGAGCATAATGGATGCCAACGGTATCGCCAACACCGCAACCGGCGGTACCATCAGCAACAGCGCTGCAAACATTAGCAATACCACCACTGGGAATATGACCAACACCGTCGGCGGCAACCTGATCGACACCATCATGGGGACCAGCACCACCACCGTAACCGGCAAGGTCACGGAAGATTACAAGTCCGACCTGAGCACGAAGGTGGGCGGCGACGAAACCCATGCGGTAACGGGCAACCAGACCACCACGGTTTCCGGCAACCGTACCGTCAATGTGAAGGGCACCGAAACTGAAAACTTCAATGCCCTGGAGACCAACGTCAAGACCGCCCAGAAGACCTCTGTGGGTGGCAACCAGACCAACATCGTGGGCGGCGACCAGCAGAATACGGTGAGCGGCAGCAAGACCGAAACGGTCAAGGGCAGTGTGAAGGAAAAATACGGCAGCCAGGCAACTACCGTTGATGGCGACCAGAGCACGAACATTGGTGGCAACCAGACTACTGTGGTAGCCAAGGATCAGACCAATACGGTCAGCGGTAACAAGACTGAAACCGTGAAGGGTGCCGTGAACGAAACCTACGGCAGCCAGATTACGAAAGTCAATGGCGACCAGAGCACCACTGTGACCGGCAAGCAGACCACTACCGTAACCGGCGATGTGACGGAAGACTACAAAGCCAACCTGGATACCAAGATCGGGGGCAACCAGTCCACCGAGGTGACCGGCGACAGCAGCCTGACGGCGGAAAACATCACCAACGAAGCGAAAAATAAGATCACCAACAAGGCTCTGGATGTGGAAACCGATGCTTCCAGCTCCATCGTCAGCAAGGTTTTCAACGAGTACGGCTCCAATACTTCCACCCAGCTGTCCTACCAGACCACGGAAGAAATGAGCCAAGCCGATGGCAAGAAAGCTTCCTATCTCCGGGGCGCAGCAGAAGAAAAATCCCAGCTCACCGATGGGGACAAGAAGACTACCATCGACACCATTGCCGGCCAGACCAACACCAACATTACGGATGGGACCAATACTTCCAACAGCCTGCAGAAGGCGGACCAGGTTGCCTCCTCCGTAACGGACGGGACCAACACCACGGTGGTGAACCAGGATGCCAGGAGCATTGCTTCCTCCATCACCGACGGGACCAAGGCCAACAACACCAACAGCACCGTGGACAAATCGGAACAGCTGATCAAAGCCAGCGATAGCCAGTACAATGCCTCTGTGAAGACGGCAACGGCTTCTGCCGAAAGACTGGTCAGCGGGAATATCATCGACATCCTGAAGGATGCGGAAAACGGGTATGTGAATACCACCGTTACCAGTAGCGATGGAGCGTCCAGCACCAGTGTGCAGCAGGGCAACAAAGACATCACCAACACCGCCAAACAGGGGACCATCACCAATGAGGCCAAGAACCTGGTGAACAAGGCGGAAGAAAAACTGTCCAACAGTGCGGCAGAAATTGAAAACACCGCAGCCACCAGCATCAAGGATGTGGTGGGCAAGAGCACGGTGACCACCACGGATACCGGGACCACCTTTGAAAATAGCGATCATGCAGCGGCTATTGGAGAAGGATCCATCACCCAGACCACCATTTCCGGGAACACCCTGGAAACCGGCAAGGTAACGGCTGACTATGTGGATGTGAACAAGAACCTGGATGTGAAGGGCACCACCACCACGGACAAACTGGTGGTGAACAACGGAGCCACCGTCACCGGCGGCACCACCACCGATACCCTGCATGTGACCAGCACCTCCACCTTCGACGGCATGGCAACCTTCAAGGATGCCGTATCCATGGAAAAGGATCTGAGCGTGGGCGGCAACGCTACCGTAGCCGGCGATGTAACGGCCAGCTCCTACAAGGTGGGCGACAAGACCTACATCGACCAGAGCGGCCTCAACGCCAACAACCAGAAGGTGACCAACGTGGCCGACGGCGATGTGTCCGAAGGCAGCACCGATGCCGTGAACGGCGGCCAGCTGCATGCCACCAACCAGAGAGTCTCCACCGTTGAAAACCGGATGGATGGCGTAGAAAACCGCGTAGACCGGGTAGAAAACCGGGTGGACAACCTGGATAACCGGATCGACAAGGTGGGCGCAAGCGCTGCCGCCATGGCCAACCTGCACCCCATGGACTTCGACGAAGACTCCAAGGTCAGCGTAGCCGCTGCAGTGGGCAGCTACCGCAGCGAAACCGCCGGTGCCCTGGGCGTGTTCTACCGGCCGACGGACCGGGTGATGATGAACGTTTCCACCAGCTTCGGCAACGGTGAAAATATGGTCGGCGGCGGCGTATCCTTCAAGCTGGGCAAGAGCAGCAAACGGCTGCAGCAGGCAGAAGCCACCAACGCGGCCCTGTCCAAACAGGTCGCCAACCTGCAGAACCGGCTGGATGCCCTGCTGGGTGTGCTGAATCCGAACCTGTCCAAGGCCTTCCCGGATGTACCGGCCAACCACTGGGCTTACGAAGCCGTAAGCAAACTGGCGGGCAACGATATCGTCCAGGGGTACGAAGACGGCAAGTATCATGGTGAACGCACCATGAGCCGGTATGAAATGGCGGAAATCATCTACAACGCCCTGTCCAAGGGTGCCAAGGCGGAAGCCAAGCTGGTAGAAGAATTCCGGCCTGAACTCCAGGCAATGGCTGCTCAAAGAAAAGCGTAACCATCTCCCCAGATGCTACCCACACCCCCTTTGAGCATACCATACAGCAAAACAACCCCCTCGCAGCGATGCGAGGGGGTTGTTTTTACAGCATTTTCTATTTATTCGATCGTTCCGCCGCCCAGGACGACTTCTCCGTCGTACAGTACGGCGGCCTGGCCGGGGGTGATGGCCCGCTGGGGTTCATCGAACTGGATGGTGAATGTATCTTTCCCTGTGGGGGTCACGGTGGCGGGCTGGGCGTCCTGACGATACCGCACCTTCACCTGGCAGCGTACGGGGCCTGCCGGTACTTCACCGCTGATCCAGTTGGCCTCTCCCACGCTGGCCTCCCGGCTGAACAGGGCCTCGCTGGGGCCCACCACAATGGCGTTCTTCTTCGGGTCGATCTTCACCACGTACAGGGGAAAATCCGGCTGGTTCAGGCCCAGATGTTTGTGCTGGCCCAGGGTGTAATAAATGATGCCCTTGTGCTGGCCGATCACATTGCCTTCAAGGTCCAGGAAGGGCCCGGGCTGGGGTTTGTAATCCAGGATCCGCTGCACGGCGTCCGTGTACTGCCCGTTGGGCACGAAGCAGATATCCTGGCTGTCGGGTTTGTGGGAATTGATGAACCCGTTTTTTTCGGCGATTTCCCGGGTGTGGGTCTTGTGGTATTCGCCCAAGGGAAAATGGGTATGGGCCAGCTGCTCCTGGGTCAGGTTATACAGTACATAGCTCTGGTCCTTTTTCGGATCCAGGGCTTTCAGGAGTTCGTATTTGCCGGTTGCTTCGTTTTTGCGGATACGGGCATAATGGCCGGTGACCACGCAGTCGCAGCCCAGCTCCCGGGCCCGCTGGTACAGGGCTCCGAATTTCAGGAATTTGTTGCAGTCGATGCAGGGGTTGGGCGTATGGCCCAGGGTGTAGCTGCGGGCAAATTTTTCCATGACATCGTGTTTGAATTCCTCGGTGTAGTTGAATACGTAAAAGGGCATGCCCAGCCGGGCACAGACGCTGCGGGCGTCTTCCACATCGCTGAGACTGCAGCAGGTTTTGGTGCTGCAGTACCCTGCATCCGGGTTGTTGTACAGTTTCATGTTGCAGCCGATGCAGTCGTAGCCTGCATCCTGCATCAGTTTGGCGGAAACGGAGCTGTCCACCCCGCCGCTCATGGCAATGAGAGCTTTCATGATGATCCTTTCTATGCTTGCTGATGGAGCTTCCGCAGTCGGGCCACTTCCCGGGTCACGGTTTCCACGATGAAATGGACCTGCTCCAGGGTGATGTCATCGCCCAGAGAGAACCGGATGGAACTCCGGGCTTCATCCGGGGTGCAGCCCATGGCCAACAGCACATGGCTGGGGTCGGGGCTGCCGGAGGCACAGGCGGATCCGGAGGAAACGCAGATCCCGGCCATGCCCAGCACGGGCAACAGGGCTTCGGCGGAAACCCCTTCAAAGGCCATGTTCAGGTGGCCGGGGAGGCGCGGCATGGTGCCGGCATGGACCCTGGTACCGTCCAGGGCACTGAGCCTTTTCTGCAGGGTGTCCCGGGCTTCTTCCATGCGCCGGGCGTTTTCTGCCATATGGTCGCAGGCTTCCTGTAACGCTGCGGCCATGCCTACGATGCCCGGAACATTTTCTGTGCCGGCCCGTTTGCCCCGCTCCTGGGCTCCCCCGAAAATCAGGGAAGTAAGTTCAAAACCTCGTCTGGCAAAAAGGACTCCGTTCCCTTTTGGTCCATGGAATTTGTGTGCGGAAGCGGACAGGAAGTCCACCGGGTTGTTTTTCAGGTCGATGGGAAGGTGCCCTGTGGCCTGGACGGCATCGGTATGGAACAGGGCTCCGGCCCCGTGGGCCAGGTCTGCCAGCTGCCGGATGGGCTGGATGGCACCGGTTTCGTTGTTGGCCAGCATGATGGAGACCAGGGCGGTGGTGGGGGTCAGGGTGGCCTTCAGATCCGCCGGGTCCACCACCCCGTTCGGTCCCACGGGCAGCAGGGTGACGGTGAAGCCCCGGGTTTTCAGGTCTTCCAGGGTGTTCAGTACAGCATGGTGCTCGATGGCACTGGCGATGAGGTGGGTGCGGCCGTGCAACTTACCCCAGGCTGCAGCGGAACGAAGGATCTGGTTGTCGGCCTCGCTGCCCCCGGAAGTAAAGGTGAGTTCACTGGGCAGGCAGCCCAGGCAGCCGGCAATGGTCTCCCGGGCTCGGATCAGGGCGGCGGAAGCATCCTGGCCCAGGGGATAGGTGCTGGAAGGGTTGCCATAGTGTTTTGTGAAATAGGGCAGCATGGCAGCCAGCACTGCATCCGAAACCCGGGTGGTGGCGGCATTATCGGCATAGACAAACATAGCAGGTCCTCCTTTGGAATAAAATATATCATCATATTATACTACAGAATAAGAAGCGGGAAAAGAATGAAGAGAATCTGGGGAAACCTCCCTGATTTTTTCTTTTCCCCTTGTTTTTTTCTTCTCTCCATGCTATACTTTTAAGGCTGTATATATTATATATACTTCTTCTGCCCTCATGGTAGAGGAGCAAATCCAAAGGAGGAGGTGATTTCGTGAATAACTACGAAGTCATGTACATCGTTAAGCCGGTAGAAGAGGATGCTTACAACACGGTTGTAAAGAAGTTCGACGATCTGCTGGTTGCCAACGGTGCTACGATCGAAAAAACCGATAAGTGGGGCAAAAAACGTCTGGCATATCCTATCCAGGACTTCAACGATGGTCTGTATGTACTGACCACGTTTGCTGCTGAACCGGCAGCCGTCAAGGAACTGGACCGTGTGATGAAGATTACGGATGAAATCCTGCGTCACATGATCATTCGCAAAGGCGAATAAGGAGGTTAGGTGTATGAATCGCATTATTTTGTTGGGCCGTCTGGTGCGGGATCCGGAAGTCCGGGTCACTCCCACGGAAAAAACGGTCTGCACCTTCACTCTGGCTGTTGACCGTCCCTTCACTGCGAAGAACGGTCAGCGGGAAGCGGATTTTATCAACATCGTTACATGGAATAAAACCGCAGAATTATGTGGGAACAGTTTGACCAAAGGGCAAAGAGCTCTGGTGGAAGGTCGTCTGCAGATCCGCAGCTACGATGGAAAAGACGGGAACAAGCATTATGTGACGGAAGTCATTGCTGACCGGGTGGAATTCATCGAGCGGAAGGGCTATGGCAGCAATCCGGCTGCCGGCCAGCAGAATCCTCCTGCCCAGAACAACAACTCCCAGGGTGGAAATTCCAACCCCATGGGAGGATTTGGCTCTGAAGTTGGTTTTGACGAAGAAATCCCATTTTAAAAGGGAGGATAGAAGAACGCCATGATGAAACGTGAAAGAGGAAATCGGAGACCCAGAAGAAAAGTTTGCTCCTTCTGCGTCGACAAAGTCCAGGAAATCGACTATAAAGATGCTGCCAAACTGCGGAAGTTCATCACCGAACGGGGCAAGATCCTGCCGCGTCGGATTTCCGGCACCTGTGCAAAACATCAGCGTCAGCTGACCATTGCCATCAAACGTGCCAGAAACGTTGCACTGCTGCCGTTTACGGCTGAATAAGCCGGATGACGAAAGACAGGCCTGCAAGGGCCTGTCTTTTTTTTGTTAAATATTGTAGAATATAATATTACAGTGTGAGAAAATCATTAGTGGTTAGTGGTTAGTGGTTAGTGGTTAGTGGTTAGTGGTTAGTGGTTAGTG